>Ga0247725_1000182_pt1 | contig 67474 bp, 63 predicted proteins | sample OKSTACKMCFT3sol_FD_183021 | JGI IMG/M metagenome (GOLD analysis project Ga0247725, IMG submission 183021) | Subsurface sediment microbial communities from gas well in Oklahoma, United States - OK STACK MC-FT3-sol | ecosystem: Environmental > Terrestrial > Deep subsurface > Rock core/Sediment...
TTTCTATCGCGAAAAAATACACCAACCGTGGTTTACAATTCCTTGATTTAATTCAGGAAGGTAACATCGGCTTGATGAAGGCTGTCGACAAGTTCGAATACCGTCGTGGTTATAAGTTTTCAACTTACGCGACATGGTGGATCCGTCAGGCCATTACCCGTTCTATCGCTGACCAGGCCCGTACTATCCGGATCCCTGTGCATATGATCGAAACCATCAACAAACTGAACCGTATTTCACGTCAGATGTTACAGGAAATGGGTCGTGAGCCGTCACCGGAAGAATTGTCCGAACGTATGGGCATGCCGGAAGACAAGATCCGTAAAGTGCTGAAAATTGCTAAAGAGCCAATCTCCATGGAAACACCAATAGGTGATGATGAAGATTCGCATCTGGGCGATTTTATCGAAGACAGCACGTCAGAATCGCCGCTGGATTCAGCCACCATGGAAAGCTTAAAAGCCGCCACCAACGAAGTGTTGGCCGGTTTAACAGCCCGTGAAGCAAAAGTACTGCGTATGCGTTTTGGTATCGATATGAATACCGACCATACCCTGGAAGAAGTGGGTAAACAGTTTGACGTAACACGGGAACGTATCCGTCAAATCGAAGCCAAAGCGCTGCGTAAACTGCGCCACCCTTCCCGTTCAGAAGTATTAAAAAGCTTCCTCGACGAGTAGTATCAAGACATAAAAAAGGCACCGAAAGGTGCCTTTTTTATTGAAACAAATCAGAAGCGGATAAAAAGTAAGCAATCGATACAAACTCCGTGTTATCAAGCGGTGACAACAGCGGAAAAACTTCTTATACTGCCTGCGCTTTAAAGAGTTCATCCCTTGAACTTGTTTAGTTAAAGCCTGTTTCAAATGGCCCTATAGCTCAGTTGGTTAGAGCATCCGACTCATAATCGGCAGGTCCCTGGTTCAAGTCCAGGTGGGGCCACCATTTACCTCAAATCTTTCCTCTGTATTTTTTTATCAGCAGAATTAAGTGCTGCTTATAAGTCGCTATGCGGCCCAAATACTTCATAGTGAATTTGTGCCGAAGCTACACCCAAAGCCAGTAACTGATCTTTGGCAAACTTCATAAAACCTGTAGGGCCACAAAGGTAGAAGTTGGCACTTTGCAGCGGCAACCGGGCAGCGACAGCTTTCAGATCCATCAAACCAGTAAACTGAGTGGCCGCTGTGTTCTGCTCAGCTTTGTTGTACCAGGTAAAGTTGTGCAGTAAGGGGTAGTCTTGTTGCAGTTGCGAAATACGCTGTGCAAAGGAATGTTGTTGTTGGTTTTCACAGGCGTGCAGGAAAAACACCGGGGTTTGTTGTTTTAACGCTACTATGCTTTCCAGCATCGACAGCATAGGGGTTAACCCCACACCAGCGGAGATCAGCACTGTAGGTAAATGAGCCGATTGCAGAAAGAAATCACCAGCTGGCGGCAGAATATCCAGCTCGTCTCCCACCTGAATATGGTTATGCAGATAGTTGGATACTAAACCAGCTACCTCACCCAATTCACGTTTGACACTGATCCGATAGCTTTGACCATTGGGCTTATCTGACAGCGAATACTGACGAATTTCATAATAATCAGAATACGCAGGTTTTACTTTCACCCCCAAATACTGACCCGGCTGGTAATCCACTACAGCTTCGCCATCTGTAGGCACCAGCACAAAACTGGATACCAGTTCAGATTCAGAAAGTTTTTCTTTCACTTTAAAACGACGTGGGCCATACCAGCCACCCGGCTTTTGTTCGGTCTGGTTATACAGCTGACGCTCACGGCCAGTAAAAATAGTCGCCAGTGCACCATAAGCTTCGGTCCAGGCTTGCTCTACTTCTGGCGTAAATGCATCAGGAGCCAGCTCACGTAAGGTTTCAATCAGGTGATGACCCACAATGTCGTAGTGCTCAGGCTGAATAAAAAAGCTGGTATGTTTATGTGCCACACGCTCGACGGTTTCAGTCAGCACAGACAAGTTATCGATATTCTTGGCATAAGCAGCAATAGCACTAAATAAAGCAAATTGCTGGCGGCCACTGTGCTGGTTAGTCATATTAAAAATATCTTTCAGCTCTGGATTCAGCCTGAACATCCGTTGATAAAAATGGTTTGTGATGGCCACTCCAGCGCTTTCCAACAATGGAATAGTACTTTTGACAATGGCAATGGTTTGCGCAGATAACATAAAAACCTCATTACATCAGTTAGAACAGCAGAAACTAACCCGGTCTGCCGTCAGCACGGGGCTGAATCAGAACAGGCCAATAAAACCAAAGGAAGATTGCAAAAGCACACAGCCATAACAGAGCGCTAACTTGCCAGAGCAGCAGAGGGAATCCTGCTAAGCTGGCCAAGATCCGCACTGGGCCAGCCAGCAACAGCAAAGCAAAAGCTAGAGTGATCATTTTGCCGACCTGTAGTACCCGGCCGGTATGGCCTAAAGACACCCTGGCCATCATGGCGAGGATCATGCCCGCCATAGCGCTGATGCTCAGCAGATGCAACACATCTTTAAATACCAGTAACTGAGTTAAATCGCTGATACCAAGAAGGATTAAACCTAAAGCCAAGGCCAGATAAGCCAGTTGTAAGGACCACAGCAAAGGGGCTGCCCAGATTTTCCATGGCGTCCAGAAAGATAAACGCAGCAGATGCAAAGACCCCACCAGCAGTATCAACCAGCCCGCTTTAAGTGGCAGTTGGACAAAAAAATCAGTAATAAACCAAACGGTGCCAAACGCCGACAAAGACAATAACCACTTATCCAGCAGCGGCGTTTTGTTTTGCTCCAATCCCAAAGCTCTGGCGGTAAAAAATGGGATCACCCGGCCGCCGACTATGCCCATCAGGATGCTAAACAGCAGGACCATGCTATGGCTTAAATGTGAAGCCGAGGCAAACCGCTCTGTTGCAGCTGCATAAATAAAAATCGTATTCAGCAACGCCATCACAGACAACAGCGGAATAAACAGATAGTTATTTTTGCTTTTTGCCCTAATCAGCAAGCTCGCCAGGCTGTAAATAGCACCAGTCCACCACAGCAGTTGAGCGACGATAAAAAGCCACAACAGCGGAGTGTATTGGGCGAATAACAAGCTAAAACGAGCCGTCAGCCATAGCAAAGTTAATAACAACAGTGGTTTGCCCGATAGACTGGGCAAGCCTGTCCAGTTTTGTGCTGCCGTCAGTAAAAAGCCCACAGCCACCACAGCACCAAAGCCAAATAACATCTCATGGGCGTGCCACAGAGCTGCAGGAAAACCAAACTGAAACGACATCAGGCCGCTAAACCACAAGGCCCAAATACTTATTGCCAGCAAAGCCCAACAGGCACCAAAGAGAAAAAAAGGCCGGAATGCCAGGGCAAACAACGAATAAGCAGATAGAGCTTTTCGCTTGCTCTCTTGTGTCTCTTCAGGCCAGTGGATATTGATTAAAGGAGGACGTGAGCTCATGGCTTAACGCACCTCTTTATGCAAGTAGGACAAAACGATACGGCGACAGACAGAACTGGGCCATTTTTTATAGCTAAAACATCGAATAAAAAGAAACATTATCAATTTCTGTAGGATCCCTGATTCTGGTTTACTTATGTATTGCAGTTCTGATGCCATTTATATTTATTTTTAATTTCAATGCTTTATGAAATAATATTTTCATTGCGCTGTCAAAATGACTCACTCAAAAAAGTCAAAATGACAAATAAGATTCTTTATGACACAATTTGCACTCTCTAATTGTCAGCAGGAGCTGCAATGGCCGAACTCAACTCAACTTTGTTGCTGGAAGTGGCGCTTGATCTGGCGAACAGCATCACCACCACCGATCGCTTTGACCGATTGCTGGGCTCCATCCGTAAAGTCATTAACTGCGATGCTGTGGTATTGCTCTTTTATCAGGAAGAACTGCTCATTCCATTGGCAACTCAGGGGTTGACAGCGGATACCTTAGGCCGTCGTTTTTGGCTGAAGGATCATCCACGCCTTGCCATCATTTGCCAGAGCAGCAGTCCTGTGCGTTTTCCATCCGACACTGAATTGGCCGATCCTTACGATGGACTGTTACTAGCGCAGGCCGGTGACTTGCCTGTGCATTCCTGTATGGGTCTACCTTTGTATTCAGATGGTCAACTGATAGGTGTGCTGACGCTGGACAGTCTGCAACCTGATGCTTTTTCTGCCATAGCTGAACGGACCTTAGAGTTAATAGCAGCTATGTCCGCTGCTACGTTAAAAACAGCTATTCAGCTGAAAAAACTCGAACAACAAGCGCTGCAAGCACAACATTTGGTGGAAGAGCTGACCCACGAAGCGTTGATCCGGGATGGTGGTGAGCTGATAGGTCAAAGCCCTGCTATGCTGGCGCTGAAAAGTGATATTCAACTGGTAGCAGGTTCAGATTACACAGTGCTTATTCAGGGCCAGACCGGGGTAGGTAAAGAGCTGGTCGCCAGAACTCTGCACCAGTTATCCAGAAGAGCTAAACAGCAACTGGTGCATCTAAACTGTGCGTCTTTGCCTGAAACGCTAGCTGAATCTGAGTTGTTTGGTCATGCCAAAGGTGCTTTTACCGGCGCCGAGCGGGAGAGGCCGGGTAAATTTTTATTGGCCGACGGTGGCACCATATTCCTCGATGAAGTCGGTGAACTGCCGCTGAGCGTACAAAGTAAATTATTGCGGGTGCTGCAAAGCGGCGAAATTCAGCCTGTTGGCAAAGATGAAGTAAAAACGGTCAATGTGCGGGTGATAGCGGCCACCAACAGAGATTTAGCCGCAGAAGTGGCAGCGGGTCATTTTCGCGCCGACTTGTATCATCGATTGTCGGTGTATCCCATTTCTGTGCCGGCTTTAAAAGAACGACAACAGGATGTGTTGCTGCTGGCAGGCTATTTTCTGGAACTGACAGCCCGCAAACTGGGCATACGTCAGCTAAAACTCAGCACCGCAGCTCAGTCTGTGTTGTTGCAGTACAACTGGCCGGGTAATGTGCGGGAGCTGGAACATGTAATTAGCCGCGCTGCGCTCAAAGCCAGAAAAGAAGCCAAAGCTCAGGATATTATTGCGCTGTTACCACAGCATCTGGAGCTGACAGAAGGCATAGTTTCAGCCGAACACAATCAGCCTGCCGTGTTACCTCTAGTCAACAGTAGCGGCTTAAGCCTGAAAACCGCCACTGAAGAGTTTCAGAAACAACAAATTATTCAAATCTTAAGTCAAACCGGCGGCAACTGGAGTCTGGCAGCTAAACAACTGGATGTTGACAGGGCCAATCTGGCCCGCCTTGCCAAACGTTTAGGTATTAAAGTCGAAAAAACAGTGCGTAGTTAAAGTTGGCTTAACCAGCTTGTGAGTAGTTGCTGGCTAAATTGGCGTAAAGCAGGCGCGTAGGCCTTGGTGTCCCGGCGAATTTTCGCTAAGTCTGCCAAAGGCCAGGCTGCTAATTCGGCGGCATGGCCAAGCAACCATTGTTCGATACGCTGGCCTTCCAGTTCAGGGTGGCATTGAAACGCCAGTACTTGCGAGCCTATACGGTAAATTTGTTTGTAGTGTTCACTGGATGCCAACAGCTCTGCACCAGCAGGCAAATCAAAGGTATCGCCATGCCAGTGAAACATCTGGATTTCTGCATCCGCGCTCTCCACCGCAAAGAGCTGAGTGTCCAGCGCCGCTTGAGTAAACTGAATAGGCGACCAGCCAATTTCTTTGCCAGAAGCGCCCGGATAGACAGCAGCACCAGCAGCTGCAGCTATTAGCTGCGACCCGAGGCAAACCCCTAACAAGGGCCGCTGTTCTGCCAAACGTTGTTTGGCGATCAGCAGCTCAGTCTGTAAAAACGGATACAAAGCTGTGTCGTACACTCCCACCGGGCCACCTAAAATGACAGTTAAATCCGCCTGATACGCCGCAGTTAAATCATCCATAGCCGCATCCAGATACTGCAGCTGATAACCAGCAGCCGTTAATGGCTCAGCAAAACTCCCGAGATCTTCAAACTGTAAATGCCGGATCACCACGCAACTTTTCGTCTTCATCTATTTTCTCCTCTATGCCGTATCCTGATGTTCACGACAAATCAGCTCTGTGCTTGTTACCGGCAAAGGCTGCTGAGTTAAACCACAAAAGGGCAAACCGTCCTGCTGCTGATGGAAACGGCAGCTTTTGCACTGACCAAAACTTTTGCGCTGCTCTTGCTGCTGCACATGACTCAACAACTGATGCAAAGCGCCTGTCAGTTGCTGTTCCAGTTCAGGCCCCAGCTGCTGCACTGCCTGTTGCAGCACCTGCACAGCCACCAACTGTTGCACCACAGCTAAACCTGCTGCTGTTGGTTTTAAATGCACTATGCGTTTGTCCTGCAGATCCGGCTCTTTGTAAATCCACTGCCGCTCTTCCAGCGCTTTTAACGACTGAGACACTGTGCCTTTAGTCAGGCCCAGATAATCGGTCACGCCCATCACAGTATCTGAGTAATGATTACAAATACTCAGATAACGCAAAGCGCTAAGCTGCACAGCGGGCACCATAGAAAGTTCGGCATCGTCCCGCTGCCAGCTACGCAACAAACTGTTGATGCGTTCGACATAATCAAAAAAGCTTAAAGCCATAGTTTTAACACCTGCACTTGCATCTGGATCTAGACCTGTATTTTATCTGCACAGTATAGCTTGACATTGTATCGAAGCGAAACTATTATTTTCATAACGTATCGATTCGATACTTAATTTAAGGTTGAGTGAGGAGCTTTTTATGAACGTTCAGGTTTTTGACACCCATGTAAAAACGACCAATGGCCATTACCTGCATTTTGATGTGTTGGTGACGCCAGAGCATGCAGCTAAGGCTAAACTCTATGCACAGCAGTTTTTACAACAACAAGGCTATAACAGTGACGACATACAGCAGCAAAGCTGTGATTTTTGTCATAACGAAATAGCCACCCCAGCGGTTATTTCAGCTATTAATGCGCAGGGGTATTACATTCTGAAATTACAGGGCTGCTAAGCGGCTCTGTGTTTAATTAACCCAAGATCAAAGGAGCCCCCTGATGAACCCGGCCATTCTTGCTTTCGATTTACATGATCATGTCGAAATTATCTGTATGAGACGATACCCGGTCCTGATCCATCAGCTGGATGGCAGCACTATTCAGGGTATTGCCCGTGACACCCGAAGTACAGCACAGGAAGAATTTCTGCTGCTGGATAAGGACGGACAAAAAGTGGAAATTCCACTGCTACAGATAGAACGTATTGAGGTATTGGATGCCAATGCCCCCCAACAGGAAATTTGGTTACAGCAAGACGGAAGCTGCGCTATTTGAGCCTTTCCCCCCCTTTAAAAAAGAAGCCACCGACCAGGTGGCTTTTTTGTTTTCTGGCATTTAGCTGCACAGAACAAAAGAAATAAAACGATAAAAATCAAAACTTTAATAAATAATCCACAGTTTTATTAAAACATAGCCTTGACACTGTTTCGATTCAAAACAACGATGCGTATCGAATCGAAACATCTTGTAAAGTACAGCACAATGCAGTGCAGCGCAGTACAGATTCTTAACCTGACTCTTTTAAAGGAAACAAAGCTATGAACACTAAAACTATTGCTACTTTTTACCATGCTGGTTGCCCTGTTTGCATTAGCGCCGAGCAAGCCTTGTTAAGCATGATTGACCCGAACAAATACCAAATCAATGTAGTGCATTTAGGTGAACAGAGTGCTGAAGTCGCGACAGCCAAAGCTGCCGGCGTCCAGTCAGTGCCAGCCTTAGTTATTGATGGCCAGGTGTTACATATCAACTTTGGCGCTGCCATCACAGATTTAGCTTGAGGTGAATGATGAAAAAATTACTGTTAAGTTCTTTAATAGCTTTAGCCGCCAGCCAGGCATTCGCGCATGGCCCAGGTGGTATTCATGCAGAAAAGTCAGCCACTAAAGCTGCTTTTGACTTAGTTCACACCCGGGTATTTAAAGACGGTACCCATCTGGTGTTTGAGCAGGTGGTTGCAGGCACTGCAGGCGCAGAAAAACCAGTCAGCAATGGCGGAAAATTCGCCACAGCAGAAGTATTGAGTTATGTCTGGCCAACCACACTGGATTCTTCAGTCATAGGTTTTGATGGCAAAAAAGGCATAGTGGCGCTGGCGTTAACAGCCCACCCTGACTTTGATGACACACCTTTGTATGACGAAAACAACGATGGTAATCTGGCAAACGACGGCGACGACTGGCATTCGCATTGGGTGGTGTTAACTCCGGATGAAAGCTGTGGTCCTAAAGGTTTAAAAGTACGGGATATCCCAAAAGGTGAAACTCCTAAAGTGCCAAAAACCTGGCCAGGCGCTCCAATTTATATCGACTCTCCGGGTTATGATTTCAACCTGAAAAAAGATACCGTCACCATCCGTGTGCCGTTAAAAGAAGTGGGCTTCCCAACTGATTTTAACTACGACGGTGTGACAGCTGCACTGAAAGTAAATGCCAACCTGCACAACCCGCTGTTATGCGTAGTGAATGTGTACGATGTGGCTTCAGGTGATTTATCTTTACCTGCCACCTGGCCGGAAAAAGCTAAATAAATCTGCTTTAGCATCAGAATAACCAGCAGCAATCCCTGCTGGTTATTGCTCCATCTTGTTTAGCACTTCAGCAGCCTGAAATATACTGGTCCCTTGTGGACTAACACCTTTGCCCAAACGAATATCAATCCGCACTTCGGTGTAATCCGTTACTGTATCCGGCTCAGGCATCATGTCAGGCTGGTAATAACTACTGCAGCTGAGTAAACCACAAGACGTCTGCCGATGATGGTTGGCTGTGCTGAGCCTGGTTGTCACTTCATAGGTCTTGCGGTCTACCAGTGTTTCTTTTTCCACCAAATCAAACCAATCGTAACCCTGACTCAAAGTTAGCTCGGCCGCCCTTTGCAGGGCATAATCCATAGCTTTGGTTTTGTTTTTACCTCTGAGTTTAAACTGGACCCTGTGATAATTAGGACCCAGCTCGGTATCACTGTAACCATAACCCGCAGCCGATGCACTGCGGTAATCAGGCGCACTGCTGCACGCCGTCAGACTTAACAACAAAACAGCAAGAAGTAGTTTCATGATCATTCTCCTTTGTGTTTTGTCGACCAGCCTTGCTGGATTAATTGTTGTTCACCCGAAAGGCTTAACACCTGACCTGAGATCATCTGGTCAATCACTGGGTCCAGCACCGCAGTGCCACTGGCCGTCTGGTACATCTGACCGTCTTTGACATCAGCCTTGACCATAGCTTCCAACTGCCAGCCTTCTGCAGAACGGCAAGCCAATTGCTGGCTGAGTTCAGTAGTGCTGCTGATTTGATATTGCCGGCAGTACCTGCCTTGTTGATCTAAAAAGGTCAGATGTGGGGTTAAGGTTGAATCTGTTCCCAACTGATAACTGGCACCTGCGGGCTGAGTCTCCAGTGCAACGCTGATCTCAGACCATGGGTCCTGCTGTTGCCAAAGCACCATGGCATAACCAGCAGCAAAAGCCATACAAGCTGCAGCTGCGCTATGCCACTGCCGTGGCTGTGCCAACCGGCGCCAGAACGGAAACCGGATCACCGAACCTTGTTCTGGTTCATCCAGCAGCGCCATCAGTTGCTGTGGCACCGGAGTGCCATCTATCAGACTTGCCTGCTGCCTGAGCAGCAGATCCACTTCAGCCAAAGCCGCCAGACGTTCAGCTAATTGCTCGTCCTGAAGCAACAATTCACGAATATGCTGCATTTGTGGTTCAGGTAATTCAGAATCAAGAAATGCAGATAACATTTCATCTGTGATCTTCATACAACGTAACTCCCCTTTGCGAGCTGAACGCTTTGAGCTAAAGCGCTGCGGGCTCTGGCAAGACGACTCATAATAGTCCCGGCCGGTAAAGCCAGGATTTGGGCCGCTTCCGCATAACTACATCCCTGCACAGCCACCAGACTCAAGACTTCTTGTTGGTCTTGCGGTAACTGGCTGATGGCGCTTTGTACCTGCGTTAGCTGAATTTGTGCCAGCATAGTGGCTTCTCCATCCGTACTGGCTTCCTGCAATTCAGGCTCATTAGCTCCGGCCAGCCGTACTTTGCGGCTACGGTATTCGTCTATCCAGACATTGCGACACACCCGAAAACACCAGTGCAATAAAGTCACATGGGGTTCAGGCGGGCTATTCAGTAACCGCTCTACGGTGTTTTGCACCAGGTCATCAGCGTCCTGAATTGAACCGGTCAGCGAAAACGCAAAACGTCTCAGCTGAGGCAATAAAGTTTTTAATTCAGTTTTCATCGTCAGTAATACTCCCTGTTAAAAAGGAGACGAAACAGCAGACAGATTTATTCCACCACAATGGAATTTTTTTTCTGCTCAGACGTTTTTATGGTACATAGTTTTTTGTAACCAAAGAGATCATCATGAAAAATAAACTGACCTTTGCACTACTGTCTTTGCTGGCACTGGAGTCACAAGCTCAGCTTTTGCCTTCAAACCCGCTGACCGACAGACTGGAACGGCCTCTTGGTTTGCCTGTCGCAGACCGTCTGACCACTTTAGAGCAGCAGTTGTTAGGTCCCACCAGACAACAACTGCTTCAGGATAAGCTTGCCACTGACAGATTGCGCCAGCGCTTGAGCCTTAACCTGGATCCAGTCATACAGTTGCCAACCACCCTGCCAGTAGTGAATCAGCAAAACCAACTGCTCTGGCGTGAAATTGAACTGGAGCCCGGAGTCAGAGTCGTCGAAGGTCAATGGTTGCTGATGTTAAGTTCGCAGCAATGGCAACAACAGACTCAGTTGCACAGTTATTTAGTCGACCAAAAGCGTTACCCGGAATTAGGCTTATTTTTATACCGGATCCAGCTGCCAGCAAGTTCAGGAACTAAACCTGAGCTGCTGCAATCCTTACCAGCAGATATACAAGCACAGGTTTTCAGCAATACTATTTACAATCCACAACAAGGCAAAACCAATGGCGCCAGTAAAGTTTCTGCTTCTGACAGCCTCTGTCAAAGTGCCGTAAAAGTAGGTATGGTGGATTCCGCTGTTGATCGACAACATCCAGCCTTTGCTCATCCTGAAGCCTTAATCAGTAAAAATTTCTTACCGCCCGATCTGGCACAAGACAATCAGCATGGTACGGCTGTAGCCTCATTACTTACAGGACAGGGACCGGGGCTTAAGCCTTTGTTACCCCAGGCGCAGCTATTTAGCGCAGCGGTGTTTTATCAGCAGAACGCTTATCAGCAAGGTGCTACTTTGGTCCATTTATTGGAAGCGCTGAATTGGTTAGCCTCAGAGCAAGTGCAACTGATTAATCTAAGCCTTACAGGCCCGGCTCATCCCTTGTTGCAACACGCCATCAGCGCATTAGCACAGAAAAGTATTGTATTGGTTGCAGCGGCTGGTAATGCAGGTCCTGCCGCAGCGCCTTTGTATCCGGCAGCATATAAAGAGGTGATTGCCGTCACAGCTGTTGATCAACAGCAACATATTTATCGCTGGGCCAATCAAGGGGATTATATTGAGTTCGCCGCGCCCGGAGTCGCTGTCACCGTGGCCAAAGCCGGCGCTGGCTTTGGTTTGGAAACAGGTACTTCATTGGCTTCACCTGTGGTTGCAGCTATTGCCGCCTGTCAGTTGGCATCAGGTGTAACTACAGCTCAACTCAGAGCCCAATTACGGCAACAGGCTGTGGATTTAGGCGAACCGGGCAAAGACACCGTTTATGGTTTTGGCCTGCTTCGCCCTGGCTCCCATTAAAAAGATAAGCGCAATGCCATACCAGCCAGATTTTGAGAGTAATCTGCACTGGGTAAGCTGGACGCGGAATTCTGATGCTCCAGCTGGGCTGTCAGCGCCAGATAGTTATTCAATTGCCATTGCCAGTTCATCAGCCAGCTTTGGATCCGATCCTGCCGTTTTTCAGCGTCAGCAGCAATCTGATAGTCTTTGTGTTGCCACTGCCAGCCGAACTGAACCTTGTGATCCTGCTCAAACCAACGCCACTGCTGTGACGCTTTCAGTTGTATCAGAGGCCCCCGAAAATCAAACAATTCAGACTCAGTCTGTTCGTCCTGATAAGCCAGACCAAGCTGCATAAAACCCTGCTGATCGGTGCTGAATGCAAAGAAATCACTGCGCAGTTGTTGTAGTTTGGCATCTCTGTCATCAAGTACAGTAAAATCTTTATCGGTCTGGGTCAGACTTAGCCGCAGGTAATAACGCTGCAGCCAGAGTTTAGCCATATACAGGCTGTATTGCTCCAGACCAAGCAAATCCTCGCTGGCTAAGCTGGCATCTGCTTTGTGGTAACTGCTGCCAAGTGTCAGCCACTTTGCCTGATAACTCAGATCTGCAGACCATAAACCTAAACTAGTATTAAAGTCTGAATTATCTTGCCAGCTGTTTTGTTGGTGCCTGTAGCCAAGATCCAAGGTCCACTGCTGGGCCGGAGTCCAGTGCAGAGCCAACTGAGCTTCCAGTTCCTGCCCTGAAGCTGAACGACCTGACGCATTGTCCAGCTCAGCGGTTTTAAGGTTTGAATTGTAGCTCTGACCATAACTCATATAGCCAGTGACTTTGGTCTGCTCTGATGGCTCAAGCGCTTCTGCCCGGACACTTCCAAACAGGCTGACTAGTTGCAGACACAAAATATAATGCAGTGTTCTCATGATAATACTCCAGAAAAAGGCCAGCAGAACGCTGGCCTGACTGTTTTATAAACCCAGAGTTAACACGCTGTTCAGGCTCGATTGCACAGAATTCACTACTTCAGCTTTGATGGTGTCATCCACAGCTTTTGTCAGTTCAGTATTTATTTGCTGCTGAACCAGAGCATTTGTGGTTTGACTGACTGCAGCCCGGGCAGAATCATTGACCAAACCAGGTAATGCCGGAAGCTCTGCTGGCACAACTGAGCCTGCGGACGGAAGCTCTGGTATTGTTACAGCAGGTTGAGGCAACAAAGCGTTTACGGCCGTGGAGCTTTGCTGAGCTATGCTTGTACTTTGTGACAAAGCCGCAGATGTCAGCTGCGTTTCACTTTGTTCAGCGCCGTCTGAATTGGTAGTTACCTGATTATTTGTTTCAGCGGAAGTTGAACTGGCAGAAAGAATACCCAAAGACGTAGCACCTGAGGATGAGGCCGTCGTATTTGGTTGTTGCTGTTGCAAGGTTACAGTGGCTGCAGTGTTTTGTGCTGCTGTGACTGTCATTTCGGTCTGTGCCATACAAAGACCAGACAAAGATGCTAAAACCACTGCTGCTGATAAAGAATAAAAGCGGATTGTGTTCATATTGATTACCTCTGTTGTCACCATTGACACAGAGGTAACGATTCAGCTCACGGATTTATTCCACCACAGGAAAAAAATCTGTCGCAGTTTCTAATTGAATAGCCAATTCAGCCTTCTGCTGGTACATGCGCTGATCAGCCACTTTACTCAGCACTAAATCGGTTTCACCATCCTCTGGAAAACAAGCCACTCCAATACTGCAGCTGATCTGGATTTCCAGACCATGAATATCAAAAGGTAAGGCGATAGAATGCTGAATTTTTTCTGCGACCAAGGCGGCATGATGGAATTCATCCACAGCAGGCAACAGGATAATAAACTCATCGCCGCCGATCCGGGCTACCGTATCAGATGAACGGATTGCATGCTGTAAACGCTCTGCCACCTGCTGTAATAACAAATCTCCCACTGCGTGGCCATGAGTGTCATTCACAGGTTTAAATTTGTTTAAATCCAACAACATCAAGGCCAAGGCTTTTTTATGCCGCACTGCGTATTGCAATGCCTTTTGTAAGCGGTCAGAAAACAAAGTGCGGTTAGGTAAACCTGTTAAGGTATCGTGCTGCGCCATATAACGCATCCGCTCTTCGATTTTGCGTCGTTCTGTTAAATCACGACTCACTCCTAATATGCCAACAAAGAAACCTTCGGCGTCGTACATACCGGATATTTTGACTTCACTCCAGACCCTGCGACCGTCTTTGCACACCTGCTCCACCTCACCGACATAGTCCGGATAGGGCTGGCCTTCCTTCAAAGCTTTGGCTGCTTTTTTCATTTGCAGTTTCACTTGTGCATACGACTCAGGCGTGACCAATTGCTGCATTTGCTGCTGCATCAGCTCAGCCACTGTAAAACCTGTCAGCTTCTGTGCCGACGGGCTGATGTAGGTAAAATGCCCGCTCAGATCCATAGTCCAGATCACATCAGTGGCATGGTCAGCCAATAATCTGTGTCGCTCTTCACTACGTTTTAACGCCTCTATGGCTTGACTACGTTCTATGACAATTTCGGCCAACGCCGCACTTTCGCTGATCAGCTGAATATCCTGCTCAGATGGGGCAGTGACCTCTTGATGATAAATCGCAAAAGTCCCCAGCACTTTACCCTGACGGTTTTTAATAGGTTCAGACCAGCAAGAACGGATACCTGCGATATCAACCAAAGCCTGATAAGGTTGCCAGTATGGATGCACACGCACATCCTCCACTATCACCCGCTGCCCCAGATAGGCAGCGGTGCCACAGGACCCAACACCATAACCTGCAGCTATACCATCAATAGCTGCATTGTATTCATCTGGTAAATGAGGTGCGGAAGCGACATGCAAAATCCCTTGCTCATCCAGTAATAACACTGTGCAGCGAGCAGAAGGGTCCATCTGCTCAGCTCCCTCAACCAACGCATCCAGCACCTTCTGTAATGGCGCCTGTTCAACAATCATTGACAGAACTCTGCCTCTGTTTTGTTGCATCAGGGCTACACGCTGACCTGCAATAACCAAAGCCTTGAGTTTACGATTGCCCCGAATGATAAAGATTAAAGCAGCAGAAATAATAAAAAATGCAGCAAAGCCTGCAAACAGCCAGCCGGAGTCACCCAACAGCAGACCTGAAGCATGAACGTAAGCCGCAGTTGTGATCAATAATCCAGAGAACCACGCGCGCCACAGCTTCACATTATTCCCCTATATCTTCATTCCATAATTCAGGTTTGGCTGCGATAAAATCCTGCATCAGTTGCACACATTCGATATTGTCCTGAACAATCAGCTGCACACCGCGACTTTTGACATAATCTTCTGGCCCCTGAAAAGTACGGTTTTCACCAATCACCACCTTGGGAATACCGTAGAGCAACACTGTGCCACTGCACATATCACAAGGGGATAAGGTCGAATACAACACCGCATTTTGGTAGTCTTTTGCCGTTAAACGACCCGCATTTTCCAGACAGTCCATTTCTGCATGCAATACGCAACTGCCTTTTTGAACCCGCTGATTATGGCCACGGCCAACGATCTTGCCGTCAATCACCAGCACTGAACCTATAGGAATACCGCCTTCGGCTAAACTTTTTTTGGCTTGCTCTATTGCGGCCTGCATAAACACATCAGTCATTCACCTGGTCCTGTTTTCGTAGTGAAATAAGCCACAGCACTCCAGAGTGCTTGTGGCTATGTTTCAATAGTTTAGTGATAAAAATGAAAAAAGAGGACCTGACAGAGAAATTAAATTGTATCAGCTACCACCGCAGCTATTTGGATGCAATCCAGCGGGCAAACTTCAATACAGGCCGGTTTATCATAAAAACCAACACATTCGGTGCATAAGTCTGCATCCACCTGATAATGCTGTTCACCTCTGTAAATGGCAGTATTCGGACATTCAGGCGCACACATATCACAGTTAATACAGACAGCCTCTATCCACACTGACATAGAGTGTCCCCACAAGATGTTTTAGCCTGAACTTTTTGTTGCTTTAGCAAAAAGCCATAGTCTGGTTTTATTCCATCCGGCAGTTGAAACCAAACCTGATAACCAGAACCCGGCGCCACCAGCAGTTGTTGACCGTCGGCAGCATAGAAGACAGAGTCTAAGGCTGTGATACCTTGTGGTGTCATCAGCAACAGCTCATCATCAAAACTAAAACGATTTTTCACCTGCAACAAAGCCTGGCCCTGCGTATTCAGCTCGCCACTGAATTCCCCCACCAGCAACTGTTCGCCTTCACTGTGGCTGGTCTGATAATTCTGCAACTCAGTCGGTACATGGCGGCGCAAAAAGCCTTCGGTAAAACCACGGTTGGCCATGCCATTCAGTTGCTGCAGTAAATCAACATCAAAACTTTTGCCCGTCATCGCGTCATCTATAGCTTTGCGATACACCTGGGCTGTGCGGGCGACATAATAAGGTGACTTAGTGCGGCCTTCTATTTTCAGCGAATGCACCCCCATAGCCGTCAAAGCCGGAACATGCTGTACAGCTCGCAAGTCTTTGGAATTAAAGATATAACTGCCGTGTTCGTCCTCATCCAACAGCATCAGCTCGCCAGGGCGACCTTGCTCTTCGACCAGCACAGGCTCCGGTAATTCTGAAACTACAGGGTTGTATTGTCCTACCTCATCGGCCACAGCGTCATGAGCTTGATAAGACCAACGGCAAGCATTGGTACAAGCGCCCTGATTCGGGTCGCGTTTATTGATGTAACCAGACAATAAACAGCGACCTGAGTAGGCCATACACAAAGCACCGTGCACAAAAACTTCCAGCTCCATTTCTGGCACTTGGTCGCGGATTTGTGCTATTTCTTCCAGCGCCAGTTCGCGGGATAAAATCACCCGCTCTATGCCTTGCTGTTGCCAGAACCTGACAGCGGCCCAATTGACTGTATTGGCTTGCACAGATAAATGCAGTGGCATCTGTGGAAAATGCTGCCGGAGTAAAAACACTACTCCAGGGTCGGACACAATAAGCGCATCTGGTTTGAGCGCTATAGCGGGCGCCATGTCTTCGACAAAACGCTGTAACTTGCTGTTATGCGGCGCAATATTGACCACCAGATAAAACTTTTTGCCTTGCTGATGAGCTTCCTCAATACCAATAGCCAGAGTGGCTAAATCAAATTCGTTATTGCGCACCCGCAAACTAAAACGTGGCTGACCTGCATACACTGCATCGGCACCATAAGCAAAAGCCATCCGCATGGCTTTTAAACTGCCGGCTGGGGATAAAAGTTCAGGAGCATTCATTGGGCAATCCACAGATCATAAAAAGACGAGGCGCATCATAGCGCCTGCTTTTATCCGGGTTTTGCGTTGGATCAAACCACTTTGGAATAGCTTTGATTACTATTGCTTTGCAGGTAACGATCAAAACTGGCACAAACTAAACGCACCAGTAACCGACCCAGTGGTGTCACCTGAATATGATGATCGGAACACAACACTAAGCCATCGGCGATCAGCGGATCCAACTTAGGTAAGGCATCGGCAAAATAACTCCAGAAGTCCTCTATAGCAAAGCGCTGGCAAAAGGCCGGTATATCCAGTTCAAAATGACACATAAGTTGGCTGATTAAAGCGGCACGGATTTTATCGTCCGGGCTTAAACTAAAACCCCGCTCCAGCGGCAACTGTCCGCCAGCAAGCAACTGCTGATAGTCCTGCAGCTCTTTTTGGTTTTGCCAAATCACACCATTTACCTGACTGATAGAAGATACCCCTAGCCCAATCAACGCATCCTGCCCCGCTGTGGTGTACCCCTGAAAATTACGCTGCAGTTTGCCTTGTTGCTGCGCTATGGCTAAAGCGTCTGTGGTTTTGGCAAAGTGGTCCATGCCAATACATTGGTAACCGGCTTCACTAAAATGCCTGATAGCAAGCTGCAACAACGCCAGTTTATCTTCAGCCTGAGGCAGGCTTTGGGTTGGAATTTTGCGCTGAGCGGCAAAACGAGTCGGCAAATGGGCATAACTGAATAAAGACACTCTGTCCGGATCCAGCAGCAATACGCTTTGCAACGTCTGTAAAAAACTCGCTGGTTGCTGGTAAGGCAAACCATACACCAAATCCAGATTAATAGAGCTAAAGCCTAAACGTCTGGCTTCAACCACCAAAGCGCGCACCAAATCTTCGCTTTGCACTCTGTTAATGCTGATTTGTACTTGCTCGTCAAAGTCCTGCACACCAAAACTAACACGGCTAAAACCCAATTGGCGTAAATGAGCCAGTTTTTCCAGACTACAACTGCGTGGGTCTATTTCGATCGAAAGCTCTGCGTCAGCTTTAAAGACAAAATGTTGTCTGAGCAACTGCATAAGTTTGGACAACTGTTCTTGTGTCAAAAAGGTCGGAGTACCGCCGCCCAAATGCAGCTGAGTTATGGTTTTATCTGCGACTAAAGGCTGGTACAAGGCCATCTCTGTCGCCAGGCTTTGCAAATACAAATCCGCTTTTTCACTATGGCGGGTCACTATTTTGTTGCAACCGCAGTAGTAACACAGCTGCTGGCAAAACGGGATGTGCAGATACAAACACAACTCATCGGCGGAGCCCGCCAAAGCCGCCTGTACCGCGGATGCCGGAAAGTCAGGCTGTAAAGATAAAGCCGTTGGGTACGAGGTATAACGCGGACCATTCACCGAGTATTTCTGTATTAATTCAGCTGACCATAATACCTGCATTGAACTTTTCTCTGTTGTCCCGTCAAAGGTGGCTACAGTGTAAAGCAGCAGTTTTTCCTTTGTGTTGATCTGAAACAAAGTCGGTGACAGCCATTTTTCAGCTCTAGTAACGACCAAAGCCGGAAAAACGACGACAAATGAAGCTAGAAAAAGTTGGCCAACTAACTTAGAATGAACGTTCACTCTAAATGGAGATTTCAAATATGCAGCGTTCCCGCATTGTATTTTTTGCCCTTTCAGCCCTGGCGGGCTCTGTTGCTTTGGCCGGTTGTGGCCAGGCTCAACAAGCCTCAGCACCTGCTGCTCAGGCTATGCCTGTGGGTGTTGTTACTCTGAAAAGTCAGGCCATTACCCTGACTAAAGAATTACCGGGTCGTGTTACCGCTTCACAAATTGCTGAAATCCGTCCTCAGGTCGACGGCATCATACTGCAACGTTTATTTACCGAAGGTGGTGAAGTCAAAGCAGGTCAGGCTTTGTATCAAATAGACCCAGCCACTTTTGAAGCTCAGCTTTCAAGCGCAAAAGCTTCAGTAGCCCGTGCTCAGGCCAGCATTGCCAGCAGCAAAGCCAAAGCCAGCCGTTATACTGAACTGCTCAAAATTAAAGCCGTTAGTCAGCAGGAATTTGATGAAGCAGATGCGGCCTATAAACAAGCGCAAGCTGATTTATTAACAGCTCAGGCTCAGCTAAAAACAGCGCAGATTAATTTAAATTACAGCAAAGTGTTGTCTCCTATCAGCGGCCAAATCAGCAAATCAGCTGTCACTGCCGGCGCTTTAGTCAGCGCTAATCAAGCTACGGCTTTAGCCACTGTGACTTCGCTGGATCCTATTTATGTCGACCTGACGCAGTCAAGCAGCGAGTTACTGCAACTGAAAAAAGCGCTGGCCTCTGGTGCTTTAGGTTCAGATGCTGCCATTCAGACACAAGTTGAACTGAAGATGGAAGACGGCTCTGCGTATCCACATAAAGGTACTTTGCAATTTTCAGAAGTGACCGTAGATCCGGGCACAGGTTCAGTCACCTTAAGAGCTCAATTTCCTAACCCTGAAAAGTTACTGCTGCCAGGTATGTATGTACGCGCTGAGGTCGTAGAGGGCGTTAAGGCTAACGCTATTCTGGCACCACAACGTGGTATCAGTCGCAACAGCAAAGGCGAAGCCACCGCCATGGTGATTGGCAAAGAAGGCAAAGTAGAAGCTCGTATTTTACAAGCTGACCGTACAATAGGCTCAGACTGGCTGGTCAGCAGCGGTTTAAATGCCGGTGATCAACTGATTATTGAAGGCTTGCAGAAAATACGTCCTGGTGCGCCAGTACAGGCAGTACCAGCGGAAGCTGCTGCTCAAACTAAATCCCAGTAAAGCCAACGGAGAATTCTGATGTCACGATTTTTTATCGACAGGCCGATTTTCGCCTGGGTATTGGCGATAGTGGTGATGCTCGCAGGTGTGTTAGCCATCAATACTTTGCCAATAGCACAATATCCATCGATAGCACCGCCTGCTATCAGCATCAGCGCCAGTTATCCCGGTGCTTCTGCTCGCACTCTGGAAGATACAGTTACCCAGGTGATAGAACAGAAAATGAAGGGGCTGGATGGCCTGATGTATATGTCATCCACGTCTGAGTCTAATGGTTCTGTGACTTTAACTTTAACCTTTAGCGCTGATACTAACCCGGATATAGCTCAGGTTCAGGTGCAAAATAAACTGGCCTTAGCTACTCCGCTGTTACCGCAGGAAGTACAACGTCAGGGCGTCTCTGTAGCTAAATCTGCCCGTAACTTCCTGTTAGTGGCAGGTTTTGTCTCTGAAGACGGCAGCATGAGCAACATCGACATAGGCGACTATGTGGCATCTAATGTGCAGGACATTATTTCGCGTGTGGACGGTGTAGGCGAAGTGCAGCTGTTTGGTTCCCAGTACGCCATGCGAATTTGGTTAGACCCGGCCAAATTGCAAAACTATAAATTGACCACTGCCGATATCAGCGCTGCTATCAGTGCGCAAAATGCTCAAGTCTCTGCCGGCCAATTAGGGGGTATGCCTGCGATTGAAGGTCAGCAACTGAATGCTACCGTTACAGCACAAAGCCGTCTGCAAACTCCGGAGCAGTTCCGTGCAATTCTGGTGAAAACCAACAGCGACGGCTCCGTCGTACGTTTAGCTGACGTGGCTAAAGTAGAGTTAGGTGGTGAAAACTATGGTGTTGTAGCCCGTTTTAACGGCAAACCTGCATCAGGTATAGGCGTTAAACTGGCCAGCGGCGCCAATGCGTTGGATACTGCAGCTGGTGTGAAAAAAGCCTTGGCTGATTTAGAGCCATTTTTCCCGACTGGTTTAAAGTCTGTAGTGCCTTACGACACCACACCTTTTGTGTCTTTGTCGATTGAAAAAGTAGTACATACCTTAATTGAGGCTGTTGTGCTGGTGTTTGTGGTGATGTATCTGTTCCTGCAGAATTTCCGCGCTACTTTAATCCCAACCATAGCTGTGCCTGTGGTTTTACTGGGTACTTTCGCTATTTTATCGGCCTTTGGTTACTCCATTAATACCCTGACTATGTTTGCCATGGTGCTCGCCATAGGTCTGTTGGTGGATGACGCCATTGTTGTGGTTGAAAACGTAGAACGGGTGATGACCGAAGAAGGTTTGTCGCCACTGGAAGCCACCCGTAAGTCGATGGACGAAATTAAAGGTGCTTTAGTAGGTATCGCTATGGTGTTATCAGCCGTATTTGTGCCTATGGCATTCTTCGGTGGTTCTACTGGTGTGATTTACCGTCAGTTTTCTATCACACTGGTGTCTGCTATGGCACTGTCTGTATTGGTAGCTTTAATTTTGACACCTGCTTTGTGTGCCACTTTATTAAAACCAAGCCATGTACATGACGACAGCTCTGTTTTAGGTAAGTTTTTCTCTGGCTTTAACCGTGGTTTTGATAAAACCAATAAAGGCGCACAGAGTTTTGTTGGTCGTATGATTAAACAAAGCAAAAGATACCTGTTAGGTTATGCGCTGATTGTTGGCGGTATGGTGTTTATTTTCAGCCAGTTGCCTTCGGCATTTTTACCGGATGAAGATCAGGGCATTATGTTTAACCAGGTGGTATTGCCCGCAGGTTCAACCACAGAACAAACCCTGAAAGTCGTAGAGAAAATGGAAAACCATTTCCTGAACGATCAAAGCGAAGCTGTGAAGTCTATTTTCACAGTGACAGGTTTTAGTTTCGCCGGTTCAGGTCAAAACGCTGCCTTAGGTTTCGTTAATTTAAAGCACTGGGACGAGCGTCAGCGCGAAGACTTATCTGTAGGTGCTGTGGCTGGCAAAGCCATGGGCTATTTCTCCACCATCAAAGAAGCTTTTGTGTTCGCCTTCCCGCCGCCAGCAGTGGTAGAGCTTGGCACAGCCAACGGCTTTAACCTGCACTTGCAGGACAGAGCTGGCTTAGGTCATGACCAGTTATTGGCTGCACGTAACCAGTTGTTAGGTCTGGCAGGCCAGAGCCCGGTATTAGCTGGTGTGCGTCCTAATGGTCAGGAAGATATGCCAGAACTGAAACTCGACATAGACCTGGCTAAAGCCGAAGCATTAAATGTCAGTCAGGCCGATATCAACAGTACGCTGGCCACAGCCTGGGGTAGCAGTTACGTCAATGACTTTATTGACCGTGGCCGGGTGAAAAAAGTCTTCCTGCAAGGCGCTCCAGACAGTCGTATGGTGCCGGAAGATTTAACCAAATGGTATGTGCGTAACAGCGAAGGTGACATGGTGCCATTCTCCGCCTTTGCCAGCTCTCACTGGACTTATGGTTCTCCTCGTCTGGAACGTTATAACGGCTTCTCGTCTATGGAAATTCAGGGCGCAGCTGCTCCTGGTTACAGTACAGGTCAGGCCATGGATGAAATGGAAAAACTGGCTAAACAGTTACCGCCGGGTTTTGCTTATGAGTGGACAGGCATCTCTTATGAGGAACGTTTAAGCGGTGGTCAGGCTCCTCTGCTATACGCTTTATCCTTGCTGGTGGTATTCCTCTGTTTAGCTGCCTTGTATGAAAGTTGGTCTGTGCCTGCTGCTGTGATGATGATAGTGCCATTAGGTGTCTTTGGTGCTGCATTGGCTGCTCTTATTGCCAACTTGTCGAACGATATCTATCTGCAGGTGGGCTTATTAACCACCATAGGTTTAGCCTCGAAAAACGCCATCCTGATTGTGGAATTTGCCATCCACCGTATGGAACAAGGTTTAGGTTTAGTCGAAGCCGCCATTGAAGCTGTGCGTTTACGTCTGCGCCCAATCTTAATGACGTCTATGGCCTTTATTTGTGGTGTCTTGCCGCTGGCTATTGCCTCAAGCGCAGGTTCAGGTGCTCAGAATGCTCTGGGTATTTCAGTGATAGGCGGCACTTTAGCTTCGTCTATTCTGGCCGTGATTTTTGTGCCGATGTTTTTTGTGCTGGTTCGCCGTGTCTTCCCGGTTAAACACCCAGCAGCGCAGGAGAACGCAGAATGAAATTAAAAACCTTAAGTGTAAGCGCTTTGGCCATGCTGGTATTAAGCGCTTGCCAGTTGGCACCAGAACAGCAGGCTATTGAGTTGCCAGTGCCAAATGCTTATGCCTCAGCAGCACAAGGCTCAGGCACCGCAGCAGCAGAGCTGCATTGGCAGCAGTTTTTCAATAATCCGAAACTGCAACAGCTGATCGAGCTTAGTCTTGCCAACAACAAAGACTTACAAATCGCTGCACTGAATGTGCAGCGGGTCAGAGCTTTGTATCAGATTGAAGACTCGGCCTTGTATCCTTCTCTGGACTTAAACGCATCCGGCACACGCCAGCGTCTGCCGGCTGATTTAACTGGCACAGGCAACGCGCAAATCAATCAGCAATACAGTGCGACTGTAGGTATTACCTCCTACGAGCTGGATTTCTGGGGCAAAGTGCGGAATCAGTCAGAACAAGCCTTGCAGCAGCTGTATTCTTCAGAGCAGGCACAGCTGAGCAGCCAGATCAGTCTGGTAGCAGAGCTGGCCAATGCCTGGCTGACCTATGCCGCCGATCAGCAGTTGCTGGAACTGGCAGCCCATACCTTGCATAGCCAGCAGAAAACCCTGGAACTGACAGAGCAAAGCTACCACTTAGGCGCCACTTCAGCTTTAACACTGCAGCAGGTGAAAAGTACAGTTGCAACCGCCAAAGTAGATATAGCGCGGTATCAGCGTTTAGTCGCCCGCGATAAAAACGCGCTGGACTTGCTTACAGGAACTCAAGTGTCCACAGACTTGTTGCCGGATCAGCCACTGAGCAAATTGCTACAATTGCCGGAATTACCAGCCGGCCTCCCATCAGATTTGTTGCAACAACGGCCTGATTTAAAAGCAGCAGAACATGACTTACTGGCAGCAAACGCTAATATTGGCATAGCCAAAGCGGCCTTTTTCCCCAGCATCAGCTTAACGGCTAATGCGGGTTCTGCTTCAGCTGAGCTGGATAATCTGTTTAAAGGCGGTTCAGGCAGTTGGAGTTTTATTCCGTCCATCAACCTGCCGATCTTTAACATGGGCCGTACTCAGGCCAATTTAGAAGTGGCCGAAGCACAGCAGCAAGTAGCATTAGCAACCTATCAGCAAAAAATCCAGCAGGCTTTTCGTGAAGTGTCTGACAGTTTAGCCGATCGTGAAGGTTATGCGGCTCAGCTGCAGGCACAGCAAGATTTGGCCAACAGCAACCAGCAAAGCTTTCTATTATCCGAAGCCCGCTTTAAACAAGGGGCTGACAGTTATCTGCAGGTACTGGACGCGCAGCGGTCCTGGTACAGCGCACAACAACAATTAATCAGTGGCCAGCAAGCTTTACTTGCCAGTCAGATTAGTTTGTATAAAGTGCTCGGCGGTGGCTGGCAGCAAAGTAATACGTCAGCCGAATAAATGCGTGATCACCGGGCTTTTGGGCCCGGTGTCGGAGTTCCCTATGACAGAAAAAATCACAAAAAGACATACAGATCCTGCGCTGGCAGCGGCGCGGAGAAATCAGGTACTGACAGCGGCAGCGGAGTGTTTTCGCCGCAAGGGGTACCATGGTGCTGGTATGGCGGAGATCTCAAAAACCGCAGGGATGAGCGCAGGTCACATTTACAACTATTTCGACAGCAAAGAAGCTATTATCGAAGCTATTATTCAGCGTGATATGGAAGAGATGTTTTCTATATTCCAGCAGTTCGAAGACGATCCTGGTGATCTGCTGACCATTATGCTCGATGGTGCAGATCATGGTGTTGAACGGCATATAGATAAAGAAAAAAATGCACTAGAGTTGGAGATGCTGGCAGAAGCAGCCCGTAATCAAAAAGTGGCGTTTTTGATGCAACAATCCGATACCCATGCCAGAGCCAGGATGCGCCGCTTGTTAACTGGTGAACGCAGTCTGGTCAAAGATGCAACAGACAAAGAACTGGATGCCCGTATTAACGTGATTTTTGCCATGATAGGTGGCTTGTCGATACGCCGTACTTTGTATCCTGAACTACAAAAAGATACGATCTTACTGGCGTTGCGCCCTGCGCTGCGGACTTTATTGTCACCTTTTGAATAACAGTTTTACCAGGGCAGTCTGGTACTGCCTTAGGCTGTTTTGCCCTGATCCTGATTCATAGTAGCCATAGCACTGGCCCAAAACCGGATAGAGCGGGTATCGTTGCGCTGCACCGCACTTTGTAATGCTTCTTTGGCTTTGGCCATAAAATCGACTGCAGTAGTATCTGCAGCGCTTTGCTCAGCAGAACTTTCAGTTTTCCCTGAATACAGCAAAACCCGAAATGCCTGTTCCTGATCAGCCGGAATTTTTCCGCTTTCCAGGCCCTTGGTCAGCCAGTCAGATAATTGCTTGCGGCTCATCTGATCAAAGGTCAGGGTCTTACCATCCCCTACTTGCCCCTTGTCCACAGTCTGATCAGTTGGAGCAGCGACAGATTGTTGCTCCCTTTTCGCTACAGCTGCATACAGAGCAGAATATTGACCAGAGCGGATTTGACTTAAGGTTTCAAAAAGATTGCTGTTGTCCAGTTTCATAAAAATGTCCTTACCTAGCTCAGGCTGACCAAGCAAAATACAAGCCAGTATGAGAGACATTCTTTTGACAACCGAGCTTCAAAGCCAGCTACCCAGTTCAGAAAGCGACAGATACAATGCGGCATAATTTTGCATACTCAGAGGGAAAAATGAAACAACAGCTGCAACATAAAGCACAACAACTGGTGGAAAAAACCTGGTTTAGTCACAGTATCTTAGTGCTGATACTAATTAATGCGGTTTTACTGGGCCTGGAAACTTCAGCTGCACTGATGCAAAACTTTGGTACCGTGATCCTAGTTGCAGACAAGATCCTGTTGTCGGTTTTTGTGCTGGAACTACTGCTACGAATATTTGCGTATCGCCTTCACTTTTTTAAAGATCCCTGGAGTTTGTTTGATTTTGCTGTAGTCGCTATAGCCCTGATGCCAGCCACAGGACAATTTTCGGTGCTGCGGGCTTTACGGGTACTGCGGGTATTGCGTTTATTATCTATTGTGCCTTCGATGCGCCACGTGGTCTCGGCCTTGCTGGGGTCTTTACCTGGTTTGGGCTCTATAGCTATGGTTTTAGTGCTGATTTATTACGTCTTCGCTGTCATCGCCACTAAGCTATTTGGTAGTGCCTTCCCTGAATGGTTTGGCTCTCTTGGTGCATCTTTTTATACTCTGTTTCAGGTGATGACATTAGAAAGCTGGTCCATGGGGATTTCTCGCCCTGTGATGGAACAGTATCCTTATGCCTGGGCCTTTTTTGTGCCTTTTATCCTGATCGCTACTTTTACCATGCTGAACCTTTTTATCGCCATTATCGTTAACACCATGCAAACTTTTACCGAGCAGGAACATGCGGCAGAGCGGGCTGAAGATAAAAAAGCAGAGCAGGCAGAACAACAGCTTATGCACCAGCAACTCAAAGAGATCCAGCAGGAATTACAGGCCTTGCGATCAGAACTAAAACAACGCAACCACTAAGCATCGTCACGGGCTGCACATTGAGGTTGCGGCCTATTTCAGCTGAGGCTATTGTGAAGTTGCCTATCTATACAATGGAGTGCCCGGATGTTGTTTGCTGTTTCTCTGATGACCCGAACTAAAAGGCCAGACTTATGACAGCTCTGGCATTTTTAGCTCTGTTTGCTGTGCTGCTTGGTGCAGCCTGTGGCATCACCGCCTTAGTGCAGTTACAAAAAGTAAAATCAGAACTGGCTGAGCTGAAAAAACAACTAAAAAGCTCAGCTCCTGCCTCTGTTAAAGCCGTGCCAGTTATGGCAGAACAGCAAGCTTCAGAGCTGAATCCACTCAACCCATTAGCCGTTCTACCTCAACCCCAACCTACTTATTCAGCAGGCACAGAGACTAAAGCTGCCCCTGTCGATTTATTTTCTGCTCTATCTGGCTGGATAGAACAACAGCTGATTAAAAGAGGCATGGTCTGGGTAGGCGCTTTGGCATTGGCTTTGGGAGGCATCTTTTTAGTCAAACATTCACTGGACGCTGGTTGGTTATCTCCTGCCTTACGCAGCGCGTCCGGAGCAATCTTTGGTCTGGCTTTGATTATCGGTAGTGAATGGCTTCATAGACGTAGTCAGGGCCATGCACTGAACAACTATGCACCAGCGGCATTGTCCAGTAGTGGTTTTATCAGCCTTTATGCAGCTGTGCTGGTAGCGCTGGATTGGTATCAACTGATTAGCCCTGCTGTTGCTTTTCCACTCCTTGCGATTGTTGCGTTGTCTGCGTCCTGGATGTCCTTGCGACAAGGCCCATTATTGGCACTGATTGGTATTGTGGGCGCTTATGCAGTGCCAGTGCTGGTGTCCACGGATTCAGGCAATGTGCCAGCCTTATTGGCTTATATTTCACTGGTCACCGCATCTTCAGTACTGGTCGAACAAAAAGTGAAACGCCCCTGGCTATGGTGGCTGCCCATGTCTGCCCATCTGTTATGGCTTTTTGCCGCGATTTGGCTAGCTAGTTCACATCAGTTGTGGGCGTTTTGGCTGGTACTTTGTGGCAGTTTTGCGATGCTGGTCTGGTTACCCCGTATTGGTGTTAAAGCCCAACATATGCAGTTTACCCATCAGCCCATGCGCAGTTGGTGGCCATTGAACCGGACGCTGATATTGAGCCTGGCGCTTTTGGTGGTGGCATGCTGTGCATTGTTCGACACTGCAGATATCGTCAGTTTCACAGGCCTGGTTGTGCTTATCCTACTGATGCTGTGCTGCGCAGCTACAGACAGTAAGTCAGAACTACTGATCTGGCTGAGCTTTCTGCCGGCCCTTTGCTGGCTGATACTAGAACCTTTGGGATTATCCGCAGACTCTTATGCCACCAGCAGTGCCAGCCTAAAACAACATCTGCTGTTATTGGCTGTATTTGCAGTGCCATTTTGCTCTGTAGCACTGAAGTGGCCACAGCGTTTGCAATGGAGCAGTGCATTGGCCCTATTGCCTGTGCTGATACTGGGAGTGAGTCATGCCCAGGCCAGCCTTGAAATACAGCAACAGTTGCAACTGTTCTGGACTTTTTTAGCGCTGCTTCTGGTTGCGGCTCAAAGTGCGATGGCGCTGAAAACCAGCCACAAAGCTGCTGCCTTTATTCAGATGGCAGGAGCTAACTTTGCACTGACTTTATGTTTTACCTTGTGGCTTTCCGATGCAGCTTTAACTTTAGCTATCGCCGTTCAACTGGTGCTGCTGACGCTGCTAGGTATCCGATTAAACATGCCTGTGCCGCACTGGCTCATCAAACTGATAGTGGCTGCCGTACTGGTACGTTTAACAACGGCCCCTCTGATTGGACACTATGAAACCGAGCTGTTATTGGGGGTGCACTGGTCTTTTGTGGTTTACCCTGTGGCTCTGCTCTGTTTTGCACTGAGCTGGTACTTGTGGTTTAGCACCACACTTCGAAGCTATCTGGAGGGAGCGTTACTGCATTTAGTGGCTGTATTTATCACAGTGCAAACCCAGTACTGGCTCAATAAGGGTGTCGTTGATTTTACTGATATGAACTTTAACACCCTGACTATTCAGGCCTTTAACTGGCTACTGATGGCATGGATTTATCAATGGCGCAGTGATAAAGCAGGCAACACAGCACCACTTTACCGGGCGGCAGCCGCTGTTTTAGTGATACTGGTCGGTCTGGCGCATTTAGAACTTAGCCTTGAAGAAAACCCGTTCTGGTACTCTCAATCTTTGGGTTCTGTGCCTGTGCTGAATCTGTTGCTGCTGTTATGGGGTTTACCTGCTGTCATTTTTTGGGGGTTTAGCCGCTTGCCATTAAAGCTTCGCTTAAAAAAAGCAGCCCTTTATCTGGCGTTAGGCAGTGGCACTTTGTACCTGACTGGCGCTATCCGACATTTTTGGCAACAAGGGCAACTACTGCTGAGCTTGCCGACGTCAGTGGCGGAGCAATACAGCTATTCGTTGGTGTTTTTAACCATCGCCATCGCTACAGTGTTGCTCTCACAATGGCAAAACAAAAGTGGACCGCGTAAAGCAGGTTTTGTGTTGTTAAGTGTTGTGGTGCTGAAAGTTTTTGTGGTGGATTTAAACGATTTAACCGGGGTACTTAGAGCCTTATCTTTTATTGGTTTAGGTTTAAGCCTGGTCATGCTGGGCTGGTTGTTTCAGCGTTTACAAAAATCAGACGTCGATGCTGTATCTTCATAGCGGTAAACCTAAGCAGAGCCTGAGCAAACAAAAAAGTTGTGCTCAGGCTCTGCAGATTATTCTGAGACCACGCAAGGGCTATCGGTTAATTTAGGGTGACAACGCCATAGGCTTTGATCCGGAAATTGCACCGCTTTGCCATCAGGTGTTTGTTGTGGCGCTTGTGGATAAAAGTCGGTGGAAATAATCTGAGCAGCACTTCGCAAAGCCGTATCCCGTCTTGCAATAGAATAGGCTGTTGGATGAAATTCATCACTGCGGATGCGCACTATATAGCCCTGTTGCACCAGCTTTTCTATGGCATCACACTGTTGCTCTGGCTGATTTTGCAGCAGCATAGCGGCCTCTGGACTGTCTGGCGCCCGATTTACTGTGAATTGCAGCCCCAGCTGCGTACCATACACTGACTACCGCCATAACTTGAACAGTACTGCAACGCCTGAGATTGAGCATCGCCACCATCACTGCTGGTCGCCCAACCATAAATGGTGCTGCCTGCAGTTTGGTCAGCAGCATAAGCCGCACAACCAGATTCAAATACCTGCACTACACTGCAGTTTCCACCACATTCTGCTAAAGCTCTCTCTGAAGCTTCTGAAATTGAAGCATAGTCATAGGCAAAACCATATTGATCGCCCTGATTTTCATCAATAGCTAAAGCACCGACGGCCTGAGCCAAAGAGCTAAACATCATCACTACAAAAACAAACAGCATATTTTTATACATAACCAGATTTCCCCTTAATAGTTATACCTAGTAACCACAAAGCCCAATAACAGACACAGCTTATTGATTTACAGCGAATTTAATCTGCCTGTTGCGTCCTGAACACTGTAGTTGCTTACGACAGATCTCACCACTAAAGCCGTTATATTTCTAACAGCGCCTCTTGCTCCAAAAAGCAGCCCTTTTGCTGCAACGCATCCAACAAACCATAAAAATGATGTTTTTCTGCTAACTCCAGGGCTTTTTCCAACTGATTAGGGTGCTTGGGTTTGTTGTTAAACAACGCCTGCCATGGGCTGAAATCTGCTGGTGTAACAAATTTTAGTTTGTCGCCTAAGCGCTGCTTTAACAAATCAAACAGCTCTAACGCTGCAGCATCAAAATCAAAGGCGCAATAAATTTGCTGGTACTGCTGGTAAAACGGCATCAGCAAGGCTGAACTGGCTTTACTGCCAGAGGCAAACCCAATGTCGGTAGTGTGCAAAGAAAAATCCAGCGCCAGCATCTGACCACAGACAGGCAAGAGCTCCGCATAACGGAAAAAACATTCTTCGTTTTCAATCAGTAACAAGGTAGGTTTCGCTTGATAACTCTGGAATTTATTGGTGCCGTCCAACACCACCACTTCAGGTTGTCGATTCAGACATGACTGGTGATACACCAGTTGGTAACCAAAAGAGGTATTGACCTGATGCGAGTCACCAATCTGAGCCGCCTCTTTGCGTGATGCCGGCTTAAGCGCTTGCTGCTCAAGCTGACTAAACAAAGCTTCAGATAAGATATTAACCTGCCAACGACCCGAGCCTAACTGCCGCACCTTAAACATCTCGGACTTTTTCTGATAAAACAGCGGTGGCAACAACTCCAGCATACGGCCGTAATGCACAGGCTTACCCTGACGGATTTGCTGCAGGTATTTTTTTAACATCTACTACTCCAGACCAAACGGCTCCTGCACAGTCAACCGCAAAGCGACTCAATTGGCAAGTGTCGCGAAAGCTTTATCAACTTGTCATAAATTTGCCACGGACCAGCCGGATAATAAGCACCAGTTAAGCGCGAACCCTGTCTATATCCGTCTTAATTGAAGCTGCAGCTGTGTTGCCTGCGCTCTAAAGCCCCAATCACATAGTTTTACTATGCTCATGGGGACTTTATAGCTTGTCGCCTTGCCGCAATTCCAATTAATTAGGATAGAACTGTTGCTTTAACTCTCTGGATTGTCCTGGATTTTTGTGAGGGAAACCCTTGTGGTTCTCCCTCTTTTTTTTACTGTTCATCCAGAACCTGATTGACTGCGTATTAGCAATTAATTTGCTTAAAGAAATACTGTTATGTCCCTTATCCAGATTTTAGGCTACGCTGGCTTACTGCCCTTTATCGGCCTGACCTGCCTGCAGCTCTGGCCACAGCTTGCAACTTTTCCTGCTTCCTTTATCGCGTTTCAAAGCTACAGTCAGATTATTCTGGCCTTTATGGCAGGGGTCCTATGGCCTGTGCTTTATCGACACTCTGGAAAGCTTTTTCCGCTCTGGGTGGTCAGTTTTGCCTTAGCAGGCTGGTTTAGCAGTCTGCTGTTACCTAAGCAGCAACTGCTTGTGCTGGCAGCAGCTTTTGCTGCATTGCGGCTGTTTGAATACACACAGCAAAGCCAACTCAATTATTCACCAGCCTATAACAGATTAAGAAATCATCTGACCACTGTAGTGGTTATTTGTCACCTGGTGTACTGGATGTCTCTTTAACGAATTAACCTGAAGCCCTCATCCAGCCAACCTGTGACTCCACCTATCATTTTCTTCACAGGTCTTTGCAGTTGCGCCAGTTTTAGCGCCGCTTTATCAGCACCATTACAATGAGGTCCGGCACAGTACACAACAAATAAAGTGTCCGCCGGGTATCCGGCCACAGTGTCTGCTGAAATTCGGCTGTGAGGAAAACATACAGCTTCCGGCAGATGGCCCTGGGCATAAGCAGTTTCTCCCCGCACATCCAACAGTACAAAATCCTGTCTTTTATTGCTGATAGCATGCTGTACATCCCAGCAGTCCGTTTCAAATTGTAATAAAGCGCTAAAGTGAGCAATGGCTTGGGCTGATCCCGCTGCTGCAGGTCTGGATACCATAGATGACATAAGGGCCGCTCCTAAGTAGGTGGTTGTTCAAAGCAAATCAGGTTCAGCAGCACTGTACTTTGCTTACACAACTCACACCATTGGCTTAAAAGACACAATAGATTAGTATTAAGCCAAATCTGAACATCAAAGCAAACCGGAGCACAGGCATGCATAAAGTTGCGATTTTATTAGGCCCTTCAGTCGCAACCTTTGAGCTCGGTTGTGCTTCTGAATTATTTGCTTTAAACCGGCCTGAATACCCTAACTGGTATCAGACCGATATAGTCAGCTTTGCTCCCGGGCCTTTAATGGCCACTGGTGGTCTGCAGTTATTAGTGCCGCAGATTGAGGATTTAAGCCCTTACGATACGATTCTGATCCCAAACTGGTCTGTCTCAGTGCCACAGCCAACCGACACATTACGCCAACAGTTGCTGGCCGCTTATCAGCGTGGAGCCCGGTTGATTTCTTTCTGTTCTGGCGCTTTTTTATTAGCGGAACTTGGTCTGCTAAAAGATAAAGCAGCAACAACGCACTGGCGTTATGCCGATGAGTTTCAGCGCCGTTATCCAGAGAGTCGCTATCAGCAAAATGTACTTTATTGTTTTGATGGTCAGATTGGCTGCTCTGCTGGCAGTGCCGCAGCTTTGGATTTAGGACTGGCCGTGATACGGCGGGACTTTGGGTTTGAAATCGCCAATCAAGTGGCCAAAAGAGCCGTGATTTCAGCGCACCGTCAGGGTGGCCAGGCTCAATTTGTCGCTCAGCCGCTGCAGAAAAAAACCAATTTACTCAGCGCAACCATGGACTGGGCTTTATTGCATCTACATCAGCCTTTAGCTGTGGAACAACTCGCAAATAAGGCGGGTATGTCCAGGCGTAGCTTTGACCGGCATTTTAAAGCCAGTACAGGTCTAAGCCCTCTGCAATGGCTGTTACAACAACGTTTGCAACTGGTACAACACTATCTGGAGCAAGGCCTGCATTCGATAGAGCAGATCACAGATCTGACAGGTTTTGGTTCGACTCTGAATCTGCGCCAGCAATTTCAGAAACAATTAGGAATAAGTCCACGCCAGTATCAACGTCAGTTCAGCTGCAGTCAGCCAGCGCAGCGAACAATGGTGTAAAGTGGCAAAGTAGATGTAAAAAAATGTCAAAAGCGGCCAGCTTTTGCCGCAGCCCAGCTACTGCCCCGCTATTTTGCTGAAGATCCAGTGCTCTCGCTTTGGCATCAAATTTGCTCTTGTTCAAGCAAAAGGCCAGTACTATGGCCACAACCTAAAGCTCTGGAGATAAATATGTTCAGTATTTCAGGTCTGGCTCCGGCACTGGGACCGGAAGTTCAACTGGTTCAATCACCGTCTTTTGGCAAAGATAAAGTATTTATTGACGATCCTTATGCCGACAAAGTTAGTTTATCCAGCGGCTTACAAGAGCCGGCTTTGACCTATCAGCATTTAGCTAAACACAATACGGCTTCAACTGAATCGGGCATACAAAACCAGGATAAAAACGAATCACTGCAACAACCCGATAGGTTAGCAACGCTGATGCAGCAAGTGTTGGACGGTAAACTGGGTATAGACAGGAAAAAGCTGGAAGAAATAGAAGAGAAAATTGAAGCCCTTACCAACAAAAAGGGCGAGCTGAGCGATGCGGAGAAATCGCAATTAGAAATGCTGCAAAAACAAAAAGAACAGCTGATTAAAGAAGCCGCTAAAAAACTGGTAGAAGAAAGCTAGTTCAGCGACTGATTATGCTGCCGGGTTTGTTTCTGTAATTCTGCAACCCGGCCGGAATCCTGCCATTGCTGCAAAAGTCGACTCACCTGTTGCTGCAGCTTGGCATCGGTAAAGCCAATATGGTGCTGAGCAGTTGGAAACAAATCAAATGTACGGACCTGATGGGGCTTTAATCCTTTGTCAGCCCAGCGCCTGTAAAAAGTGATCTTATCCAGCACCAGCAATTCTATTCGCCGCTGCTGCAGCATCTCAATCGCCTGATCATGATCGACCACCTCGCGGAACGAAGCTGCCATTTTCATTGCCTGCGTAAATTCAGTGCCCAGAATTTTGCTGGCATTCTGAAAACTGGCGACAGAATAACGGCTCATATCCTGTATGCTGTGCAATTGATCCGGAAAGTCTGACAAGGCAAAAACCAGATTATGAAATTCAAGATAAGGCTGGCTATAAAATAAGCCGGCAACAGGTTCCCCACCTTGTCTTGCCGCCATATCCAACTGCTTATTTTGTAACATGCGGGTCAACCTGGCGTGAGGCGCAGCGATAAACTCTGCCTTGTACCCGAGTTCTGTCAGCAATTGACGGAATAACTCCGTTTCAAACTGAATGGTTTTACCTTGTTTTTCTGGTGCTGAATTCTGACTCAACCCCACCAGCAAAGGTGCTTCGCCCTCTGATGCTACAGAAGTAAAACTACAACACAGGAGCAGCAGTAAACCAGGTAAAGTGTGCATAAGAGCGCCTGAAGTTAAAAATTCTGCCCAAGGGATAAATAATACCTGTAGGCAGTGCCATTGATATCGTCTTCAGCTCTGCCATATCCCATATACACAGGACCGAAAGGACTATCCCAGCCAGCAAACAGACTGCTGGCCCATATCCAGTCTGTTTCGTTGGCAAGACTATCCAGTTGGATCATATTGCCCTTAACCTGACCTTTTTCCAGAGACATTCCCAGATAAAATGGTGAATTAAAAACACTGAATCTGTTTTCACTCATTTTGTATAAATACACCAGACTGCCAAATTTTACTTCACTGCCAAATAAATAATTTTTTGGATAACCAGACAGATTTAATAAGCCTCCCAATGAAAACTGCTCAACAGCAACCTCTGGATCGCCTGGCGTGTAATCTTCAAAACGCCAGCGGGTACGCAGAATATGGCGTTCAAAAAAGCTGCGGGCAGCCTGCACTTCAATCGAGTGACTGCGGCTACGATAAGTTCGGCCAAAGGCTGTGTCATCCAACCATTGCCAGTTTGCACTGACACGAAAGCCACGACTGGCAAATACCGGGTTATCCATTCTGTCCCAGACAAAATCCAGTAACGGACCTTCACGATCATAACCCAGTCTGGTCAATCCCAAATCCTCCACTCCAGCACCCGGAATACGGAAATAGCCGTCTCTGTTAGTCCAGCCGGAGCTTAGTCTTGCATGATCCGATAGGTTCCAGCCTGCCTTAGCTGTCAGTGCTGTTTCTCTGTTGGATAAATCTCCTAAAGATAACCCTTGCGTATCCTCCAGCGACAAAATAGTGTTTTCCCGCTGGACTTGGGCACTAATAAAAGTGGCAGGTGAAAACACAGGCCAATACAACTCTGAACTAATAAATTTATCAGTGCCCAGTGCCAGTTCATTGTGCAGTTCGGCGCCGAGATCGGTGATATTGGTGTACGTATAAGAACCTGCCAGCTGGTAGTATCTATTGTTCCGGAAGTCATCCTCCATGACGAAACGAAAATTCAGATAACCAGGCCCCCAGCTTTTCTCTACGGCCCGCACCTTTAGCAGAGTGTCTTTTCCCTGTTCACTTTTTTCTAGTTGCAAGGATGCTCTCTCCAGCGTATCCACTCCGTAGACCTGGCGCAGGCCTTCTTTGAGTTTTTTGCTGTCATAAATTTTGTTTTCTTTTAACGCAAGCCGTTGTAGCAGCACCTGATCAGACAATAAACTTTGGTTATCCAATTCTATGCTATCCACCTCGATACTTTGCTCTTGTTGTGCTCTGTGCGCCGCCAGCCACTGTGAATAGTGCTCGGGGTAAGCAAAGCTGGCGAGGGCTTTACTTTGTTGCAAAGCGCTGACTTTGCCCGCCTCAATAGATTGAGGTAACAGCTCAAAATCCAGAGTCCCTATCTGCGCAACGTCCGGAACCAGTAACAAGTCCTGCGTCCCCAATAGAGCAATCTGCTGATCCACCACCTGACGCACTAAAAAATTAGTCAGCTGATCCGTGACCGCAAAGGCAGAATCTAATTGGTCTTTATTGAGCAGCGGCGCGTCGATTGCTACTGCGATCACTCTGTCAGCGCCTAACTCTTTCGCAATACTGACAGGTAAGTTATTGGCAACTCCGCCATCAACAAGAACACGACCATTCATCTCCATAGGTCTGACAACACCCGGGATAGACATTGAGGCCTGCACGGCTTGTAATAAGCTGCCCTGACTCATCACTACCGTTTCTCTGTTGGTCAGATCGGCCGCGACAGCGCGAAAAGGAATGGGTAACTGATCAAAATGGCTGTGATTTAATACGGGTCCATAGGCTTCTAAAATTAACTCGGCCATGGCCTGACCTAACAGCACTCCTTTTGGAATTTTGATACCAGAACTATCTAAACCTAAGCCCAAACGGATAGGATAGTCATCTTGCTGCTGTTTACGCCTTACCGGCATTTCATCCCGGTGCACTTTATCGCGAAATCCTGTGCTCCATTCTAAGTGATTCAGAATATGCTGAATTTCATCCGGGCTATGGCCTGTTGCATAAAGCCCGCCGATAAAAGCACCAATGCTGGTTCCTACAATCAAGTCAATAGGGATTGACTGCTGCTCTAACTGACGGATCACCCCCAAATGAGCACCGCCCCGGGCTCCGCCACCTCCCAGTACTAAAGCAATACAAGGACGGTTTTTGACTTTGTCGCAAGGTAACTGTTGCTGATGCTCCGTTTGGGCGGCAAAAGATAGTTCACTCAATAGTATGGGCAATAACCACAGCAGCCACTTTGCCTTCATACACGGCTCCTCTTGAGCTGTTTTTCGTTGTCCGTAAAACTACTAAATTGAATAATCAGGTTTTTCTTTGGTTCTGACGCTTTAGAGTTGAGTGCAAACCGAGTTATTGCTAAGGTTTTAAAACACATATCCAGACCTTTGCTTTTCACTTATGCTTAGTTGAGCGCGCAGTGTTGCGCTACCCGGAATTTTTTTATCTACTATGACAGCATTCAAGTTGGGCTGCCACAACGAGGTCAAATGTTCGATTCATTACGCAGCAGATTGGTAGTTTCCCTTATCAGCTTATTGACTATTCTGGCTTTAGCCAGCGGCCTCGCCACGTTAAGTACCATGAAAAAAGACAGCGAGCAGCAGGCACAACAAGTATTAAAAGTTGCAGCCAATGTATTTCTGCAGGCTTTGGATAACAGAGCCAGCCAGCTCAGCAGCTCAGTCAGTATCTTAGCCAGCGATTTTGGTTTCAGACGGGCTGTAGCCACTGCTGAGCAGGAAACTATTCTATCTGTACTGGAAAATCATGGCAGTAGAGTCAATGCAGATTTAGTGTTGTTATTGTCACCTGCTGGAGATCTGCTCGCCAGCACCAGCCCGGACCTGAATAATGAAGATGTAAAATCCGTGTTTTTGCAAAGCAAAGGCAATCAGTCAGGCACAGTCAACGACATACTTGTATTAGCAGGCAACTCCTATCAGTTTGTTTTAGTACCAGTTAAAGCACCTCAAACTATAGCCTGGGTTGGTATGGGCTTTAGTTTAAATAAGCAGCTTGCAGAACAAATCAAAGGCATCACGGATCTGGACATCAGTTTCACCACCAATGGCGACAGAGGCAATCAGACGCTGCATTCCACTTTAGATACCGACACTCAACAAAGTTTGTTGCCATTGTTACCCAGTCTGGTTGAAACCAGGCAGCAACCTTTTAGCAGCAATGAGGATAAATTTTTATCCTTGGCGCTGGCCTTAGACAAGCAGCAACTTCTGTGGGCTGTATTGCATTATCCAAGTTCTCGCTGGCAGGAAAGTTACCAGGACATCCGCCAACAACTACTGGGAATTTTTGGTTTCAGTTTAACCTTGGCCTTGTTGCTAGCGTTTGTGATAGCCCGAAGCATCACACAACCTCTGCGTTTATTATCCGATTTCGCCAGCCAGATTGGCCAGGGCCAGACCACTGCAGATTTGCCCGAAGCCAAAGGTGAAATTGGCGTGTTAGGCAACACTTTATATAAGATGCAGCAGGACATTCGTAGTCGTGAAGCTGAATTGCTGTATCAGGCCGAACATGATTCATTGACTGGGTTAAAAAACAGAGGTGCAGCCGAACGTAGACTGGCAGAACTACTGCCGTCGGCAAATGTGGGCTTGTTACTACTGAATATCAAAAACTTTAGGCATATCAATGACGCTCTAGGTTTTGCCAATGGCGACTCTTTGCTACAACAAATGGCCCAACGTTTACACCAACTCAATCCAACTCCTGTCTTAGCGGCCCGACTAGGCGGTGATGAGTTTTTATTGCTCTACACCCACTATTTTTCTGCGGAACAGCTAGAACAATTAAAACTACAACTACACTCGGGGTACTTACTGGCCGACTCGCCATTGAGCCTGAAGGTAACCATTGGAGCTTATAACATCAGTCCCGGCAGTGTTCATGCCAATGATGCAATACGACGGCTGGATATTGCACTTAATCATGCTAAAGATCAGCCCGGCTTAGTCGCGTTTTATCAACAAGGCCAGGATGAAAGCCACCAGCGTGAGCTGACCATTTTGCGTGATTTACCTGCCGCTTTGCAGCAAAACCAGCTTTTTGTGGTATACCAACCTAAAGTCGATCTGCAACAACAGTCCTGCCATTCAGCAGAAGCGCTGATCCGCTGGGTACATCCGGAACTAGGTTTTGTACCACCGGATGAATTTATAAAATTAGCAGAACACGCCGGCAATATAGCGCTGGTGACCGAATGGATGCTCAATACCGTTATTGCACAACTAGCGCTCTGGTATCAGCAAGGAAAAAGGATCAAAGTGGCCGTGAACTTGTCCGCTCACGATCTCACCAACCCGCAACTGCCTGCAGATATAGCTGCGCTGTTGCAATGCTATCACCTGCCCTCTTCAGTGCTGGCTTTAGAGGTCACTGAAGGTGCTGTGATGCAGGACCCTAAACAAGTGATCCAGATTTTAACCCAACTGCGTGACATGGGGATTGAGTTAGCCATTGATGATTTTGGTACGGGTCAGTCGTCATTAGCTTACTTAAAACAATTACCCGTACACGAAGTCAAAATTGACCGGGCTTTTATTAAAGACATCGAACACAATCAGGATGACGCCCTGATCGTCAGCGCCACCACTCAACTAGCCCATAGTTTAGGCCTCAAAGTAACGGCTGAAGGCCTAGAAAATCTGGCAGGACTGGCAAAATTACAACAGTATCAATGCGATAAAGTACAAGGTTACTTTTTTTCAAAACCTTTAACCTCAGAAGTTTTCGGCGAATGGCTTCAACAGTTTTCTGAAAAAAGCCCTGACTGGTTTGAACAAGAGAGCAATCAATGAAAATACTCCTCTGCAGTCTTTGTTTACTGATGGCCAGTGGCAGCCTGATGGCAGGCTCAAAAGTAATAGCCACAGGTGGCGCAACCACTGTTGAAGGTAATTCAGGGGGCGGCATAGTGCCTTGGGCTACGATCAACGGCTACAGCAGTAGCGATGAGTGGTCGGTAAACACCTTTGCTGGGCGGGTTGGCGTCGATGATTTTACGCTGGACAGTGTGGGGATAGGAGCCAGTTTTAATAATCAGTGGGAACTGTCCTTTGCCCGGCAAAAATTTACCTTGGATACCATAGGTGGTGAACTGCGTCAGGACATTCTGGGGATCAAGTACAAAATCGCGGGCGAACTTTTATACTCTGGTATGCCGCAAATAAGCCTCGGGGCTCAGTTTAAGAAAAACCGTGATTTTGCTTTACCTGCAGCGGTCGGAGCCGGAGATGATTCAGGTTATGAGCTGTATCTGGCTGCCAGCAAAGTATTTTTTGATGCCATAGCAGGCCGTAACTTGTTACTCAATGCCACAGTGCGATCCACTGATGCGCATCAAACCGGCTTATTAGGCTTTGGTGGCGCAGGCGTTAGCCACAAACTGATGTTTGAAAGCTCAGCAGTGTTGTTGCTCAATTATAATCTGGCGCTGGGGACAGAATTTAAACAAAAACCTAATCAGCTGGGGTTTGCTGATGAACAACACTGGCGTGACGTCTTTGCCGCCTGGTTTATTAATAAAAATGCATCTGTGGTGCTCGGTTATGTTGATTTAGGTGATATTGCCGGTCTCACCGAACAAACGGGCTTTTATTTATCAGTGGAGGGCACATGGTGAAATACCTGTTGTTCGTAACGACCTTAGTATTAACTGCATGCCAACACCATCCTGAAGCCAGCTTATATCAGCGTTTAGGCGGCGAAACAGGAGTCGAAAATATTGTGGATGGTGTTTTATCTGGTATAGAACACGATTCCAGCATAGTGCATCATTTTGCTGATACCGATATCCCCAGATTTCGCCGTTTATTAATAGAACAGTTTTGTGAACTCGCTGGTGGCCCCTGTAAATATACCGGCGCATCGATGCAGGAGAGCCATACAGGATTCCAAATTACTCAAGCCCATTTTGACGCTCTGGTGAACCATCTCATCAGCGCCATGCAACAACAACAAGTGCCGATAGAAGCGCAAAACGAATTTTTGGCTATGCTGGCCCCGATGTACAAAGACGTGGTGTATCGCTAATGGCCACAAAGGTTGTTTTTCTCGATGCAGCCACTTTGGCTGACACTGATTTAAGCCCGCTGCATCTGGCTGACGTTAGTTTAACTTTGTATCCATCTACCGCTGCTGAGCAGCTACTGCATCACGCCAGCGGCGCGCAAGTGCTGATCAGCAATAAAGTTGCATTAGATGCCAAAGCCATAGCGGCGCTGCCAGAGCTGCGCTGCATTCTGGTGGCAGCAACTGGCGTCAATATGGTGGATTTAGCCGCAGCCAAGGCGGCTGGTATCATCGTTTGCAATGCCCAGGGCTATGCCGGTACTGCGGTTCCACAGCAGGTGTTTGCCATGTTGCTGCAACTGACCAACCATATTCAGACTTATCATCAGGCGGTACAACAAGGCGCCTGGAGTCAAAGCCAGCAATTTTGTGTGCACTTGCAACCGATAGAAGAGCTGGCGGGTAAAACCATGACTGTGCTGGGTTATGGTGATTTAGGTCAGGCTACTGCTCGTCTGGCTGAAGCTTTTGGCATGAGAGTTCTTGTTGCAGAACGGCCGGACGCTAAAGAGATCCGTACCGGCAGAACCTCGTTCGAAGATGCATTACGTCGGGCCGACGTCTTATCTTTGCATTGCCCTTTGACAGAAAACACGGCACAACTGATCAATACCAAAACCCTAAGCTTTATGAAACCGAAGGCGCTGCTGATCAATACCGCCCGAGGGGGACTGATTGATGAAGTGGCTTTAGCAGAAGCCTTATTAAAAGGTACTCTGGCTGGAGCTGCTTTGGATGTGCTAAGTACCGAGCCTCCGGCTGCCGATCATCCTCTGCTTCAAACCGCCATACCCAACCTGATCATCACTCCTCATGTAGCCTGGGCTAGTCGTCAAGCCATGCAACGTCTGGTGGCACAACTGGCTGAAAACCTGCAGGCATTTCTGGCACAACAACCTATTCGTCAGGTATGAGGTTCAGCAGGCTGTGATCTTGCCCCAGCGTCAGAGTAAAATCGGCGCAGTGCGGCAGTTGTTGCCAGCTCTCACGAGTCAAACGCTCAAAATACAACATAAACTGCGTCAGTTCAGCCGGGCTTTTGCCAAGCCCTTGCTGCTGTAAAGGGAGTTCTTGCAAAGCTCGCCAACGGCATACTGCGTCCCAGTCCGGTGCATTGAGCCATAGCAGATGGTTTAATAATTGCCAGATCTGCTGGTAATGATCAGCAAGCTGCTGATTCACTTTGCGCCGCCATATCGCCTCAGGGTCTTGCTGTTGTTCCAGCATATTCAGACTGGTAAGCAAGGCTGCATCCGCCTGAGCCGCCACCCCAACACACCATCCTTCGAGGATCAGCAAACGGGCATCTGTTTTTTCAGAGTAAGCTGAAATACAGTCTCTGCCTTTGTCGTAACGGCGCCAACTCTGAGCATCGCCACGAAGAAATGCCCGAAGCTGTGAAAGCAGTAAGCCTGTCTCATGAGTCCCTGGGACCCCACGCTCAGCAAAGAGCGGGTGCCAAAGACGTGCCAGCTCCAACCGCTGTGCTGGTTCCAGATAATAATCATCCAGCGAGATCACATCAGAGCGCACCCCTTGCTCAAGCCATAGTTGTTGTAAACTGGCTGCGAGTGTACTTTTTCCACTGCCTTGCGCCCCGCTGATGCCGATAATAAATGACTGCGAGGGCTGCTCCTGGCTTAAACGCCTTAGTTGCTCATTCCAAACGCTCTGATTGGATAACTGCACTTTTAGGCTATAAAAAAGCCATTGCCGAAGCCATAAATATCCTGAATTATCAGTCACTAAGCACCTCATCGTTTTCATCTGGCTGTATGATTTTCTTTCAGTTACACTGCGTTGTCTATTTTTGGAGAACTTCTGCATGCGCCACGCGTTAAGCATTCTTTTAGTACTGGTTACTTTTTCGGTTCATGCAGCAGATTTGTCTCAACTAATGCAGCAAGTCAAAGCCAACCCACAAGGACAACTTGACACACAATTAAAGCACCCAGCCAAAACAGCCGAAGAGCATTTTTTATTGGCTTACAGTCATTATGTCCTGAACAATAAAGAAGCGGCATTGGAATTCAGCAATAAAGCTATGACTTTGGAACCTGACGCTGAACTGGCTGGCCGCATCTTATTGATGCAAGCTTTAAGCTATGGCGTATTTTATCGTGATACTGCGATGGCCATCGAAAAGTTAAAACTGGCAGAAGCTATTTTGCCGGAACAGGACACGACAGCGATACGTAGTTTGCGTATGGATATTCTGGAAAGTTTTGCTCAGGCTTATAATCAACAGGGAAATGTAGAACTTGCGATGAAAGCCGCGACCCAAAGCCTGACCCTGGCAACACAAGCTGCAGATAAACAGCGCCAGTTGAATTCCATGATCATGCTTGGACGCCTGCATCTACAAAACAACAACCTGAGCAAGGCCTATCAATATTTTAAATCTTCGTTGCCACTTGCCAGTGAAATGGGTGATCAGCAAGCGATAGCGTCCATTAGTATGCGCTTGGGGATGGCCTATCAAAAACTGGAACAACACGAGCTGGCGTTACAGTACTTTAACGAGGCTGCGCGGCTGTATCAGCAATTAAATAGCTTAAGTGCTCAGGTCAATGCACTGATTAATAGCGGTGACAGTCAATTAGTTTTAAAACAATTAGACAACGCCAAAACAACCTACAACAAAGCACTGAAACTGGCAGTGGAGAGTGAAGATCCTTACATGTTGATCTCTGCCTATGTCAGCTTATCTGAATTGGCATTGGAACAAGGTGAATTAGACCAATCTGAGCAGTTATTGACCAAAGCACATCAGTTGGCCAGCCAGCTTTCAGCACAATCGATTAAAGCAGAAACCGCTTTATTTCTGGCGAACGTATTTATCAAAAAACAAAACTATAGTGCAGCCAAAATAATGCTGGATGAAGCAGCTCCAGAACCGGATAAGCTGGCGGCCTTTCTAAAGCGTAAGCATCTTGCATTAAGCGCAGAACTCGCGGCGCTTGAGCAACAATGGCAACAAGCTTATCAACTGGAAAAAACAGCCAACCAAATGGAGGTGGCAGAGCTAAACGATACCAGCAAGCTGCAACTGGACAACCTGCAAAGCAGTCTTGAATTACAGCTGCAACAGGAAAAACAACAAGAGCTGCACTTCAGTCAGCAAACTCAACTGAAATACTGGTTGCGGATTAGTCTGGTTCTACTGACTATTGCCGTCCTGACACTACTACTGCTGTTGAGCAAACAGAAAAAAAATCGTTCTGGCCCACTGGTCCAAATGCCACAATGGCGCAGTTTTACCGAGTTATTGCTGCATCATCACAGAACCAAAACTCAGGGACACTTGCTGCTGGTGATGCCACAACAAAGGCCTGCGCTATTGAACAAAGGTATACAACAAGTCAGTACTGATTTAGAGGGGTTCAGGCTGATATTGGATCAATCGTTATTCTGGGTTGAACAGGATCAGGAATTCTGGTTGTACTGTGCTTCAGAACAGCAGGCTGTGGAATTGCAACATCAACTCGTACAAAGCTTGCCTGAAGACTATCAGGCTCACTCTGCAGTCCTGCCTCTGCATGCACTTCTTTCAGAGCGTATTTGCGAACAGGATTTAGATGCGCTGCGAGAGCTGGTGTGGTACAGCTTGTATCTGGCGGAGCAACAAGGTTTGAAAGGCGCATTACACCTGGGTTATCAGTGTCATCAGAGTCGACCTTGTGCCTGGCAGGCTGAACAACTACGTCAGGATTTATTTAACGCCATTAGTCTGGGTTTATTAGAGGTTCAGGCCAACGGCGTTTCGCTAAGCGCAAAACTACAGAGCCAACTGGCTCATATCTGAAGCTGCAACAAGGATTCTGGCAGTTCAAATGTCATCACGGTTTTGCGAAAAGGACATATAAACTTCAGTTTTACCGCCTGTAACATTAAGCCCTGTTCATTTTTATTGCCTGAGCCATAGGCTGGATCGCCCATCACCGGGTGTCCTGCTTGTGCAAAATGACGACGGATCTGATGTTTACGGCCGGTGATTAACCTTACCCTAACTACACTGCTGCGACGCTGTTCAGAATAAGACTCCAATTCAAACTCAGTGGCGCACGCCTTATCGTCTAACGGAGAATTCAGCACAGCTTTTGTAATCAGCTCAGCGGACAACTGGCCTTTCACTTCAATACGGTATTCTTTTTCTATTTTGTGCTGCTGTAACATCAGACTAAAAGCTGCGGCAGCTTGTTTAGTATGAGCAATCAACACCAAACCACTGGCTTCACGGTCCAGACGGTGCAACAAAAAGACCTGACGTTTACCTTGCCAGTACAATTCCGCAAAGCGTAATAAAGAGAGATGATCGCCCCATTCATTGCCTTGCGACAGCATACCTGCAGGTTTGAACCAGACGCTGTAGCCACGGGCTTCGTGGATAAGAACAGCGGGCTCACAACTGCGTTGCAGCAGCTGTTCGTCGTAATTCAGCTCCAGACTATCGCCAGGCAATAGATCCGCCTGAGCACGGCGCAATCTTTTATTTTGCTTGCCACGCCGCCACAACACAGCCCCTTTATTCATCGCATCTTTCAGCCGACCTTTGCTGAGCTGTGGTGCCGCTGTAACTAAAGCATCAATGGCCTGTTGTGCTGTGGTGATCTGCAGCTTTTTTGATAGTTTCAAAATAATTCTTCACTTAAAAATAAGTTCAGCCAGTATTCATGGCCATTAGCCTGTAATGATACCAAAGCTAAGGAGGCTCTGTGTATGCGTAAATTCTGGTTGGTCAGTGTATTTGTTATAACTTCTGCTATTTTACCCCTTGTATCTATAGCCGCGCCTGCAGAAATTGCATCCACTAAAGAGTCATTTAAGTTACCTTCGGACATTGCAAAAACTGCGAAACCCAAAACAGCACTTCGTAGCAGCGGTATCCTGATCCAGAGCGTCGAAAATAACGTCTGGTTTGACACTATTGATATCTCATTTGAGTCCGATTTAAACAATAACGGCTTTTATCACAACGTATATGTCCGTTTTGACGCAGATACCAACTACAGTTCAGTACCTGTATACGCCCATTTTGCGCTCAAACGTGCCGGAGCCCCTGAAGTCATCATTCATACCAGTTCCGTATTTACTCTGTACGGTACTAGTGCAGAAGATTGGTTTTCAATAGAAAGCGAACTGCTGCATAGCTTACCCCCCGCTTACTATGACTTGGTGATCCGGATTTATGACGCCGATTACAACGACTTACTGGCCGAAATTTCCGGCTTTGACGAACCAGCATTAGCGGAACTGCCATTGGAAGATTTGTCATACGACGAACCACAGGTTGTGATAGTGGAAGAGGATAGCGGTAGTTTTAGTTGGTTTGGTCTGCTGGGATTGGCAGGGATAGCCTGGTACAGACGCAAAGTGAATATTTCTTAACTAAAAAAGCCCCGCTCTGCTGCGGGGCTTTTTATTGCATTTATAAATTAGCCTCAGCAAAAGACGCTAATCTGCTACGTACTACTCCATTGAGATTGATGGTGGTACTGCCTTCAAAGTTTTTAAAACGCTCTACGATGTAAGTCAAACCTGAAGTAACAGCGGTCAGATAGTTACTGTCAATTTGCGACAGGTTGCCTGAACAGATCAGCTTAGTGCCTTCACCACAACGGGTAATGATAGTTTTCAGCTGAGCTGCACTTAAGTTCTGACATTCATCCAGCAGCACTATTGCATTCTGAATGCTGCGGCCGCGCATAAAATTGACTGACTTAAACTGGATATTGGCTTTATCCATAATGTATTGCACGCTGGCATGCGGATGTTCGTCGGTTTTATGTAACACTTCCAGCGAGTCGGTAATGGCCGCCAGCCATGGCGCCATTTTCTCTTCCTCAGTACCAGGTAAAAAGCCGATAGACTCAGCAATTTCCGGCGTGTTGCGGGTGACTATTACTTTGTCGTACATGCCCTTTTCAATCACCAGCTCCAGCGCCGCGGCCAAGGCAATCAGGGTTTTACCGCAACCGGCGGGGCCAGTCAGGATCACTAAATCCATATCCGGGTCAAGCAAGGCGTTTAACGCCATTGCCTGATAAATATTTTTCGGGTGGATACCCCAGGCGTGTTTGTGCATCAGGCGCTCAAAACCTAAATCAAGAATTTTGATTTCCTGTTCATTGATTTCCAGCACCCGGCCAGCAAAAGTTTCAGCTTCGTCAATCAGGTATTCGTTGATATAAGCATTAGGTAAAACGGAACGGGGTACAAAATGGTAGGTTTCACGGCCTTCATTGTGGGTGCGGCAGTCTTTGACGACGGACCAAAAATCACCCGAAAACTTGTAATAGCCTTTATATAAAAATCGTACATCGTCAATCAACTGGTCGGTACGGTAATCTTCCACCAGTTTCAGTCCTGCGCCTTTAGCTTTAAGTCGCATATTAATATCTTTAGTGACGAGTATCACTTTGGTCGGCGCTTTTTCCCTCTGTAAAAACAACGCAGTATTAATAATCAAATGATCGTTTTCCCCACCAGGTAAACCTGGTATCTGATCACTGATATGATGGTCATTAATAATAAATAAATGACCGGCATTTTTTTCCTCTGCATGACTGGGTAAAGCGACACCCTGTAGCATCTGTTCCGGTGTTGCGTCTTTAAGCACATCCTCCAAAGCTCGAATCGCAATACGGGCTTCACGACTGACGTCTTTATGCTTGTCTTTGATGTGATCCAATTCTTCGAGCACTGTCATCGGGATGACAACGTCGTGTTCCTGAAAGTTTAAGAAGGCGAAAGGTTCATGCAGTAGAATGTTGGTGTCCAGAACGTATATTTTTTTATCTTTAGCTCTTCTTCGCGCCATAAGCAGCTCCTTAGCGTCAATAAAAACCATGAAAGTCCATGGCAAAAATACAACAATCTTTATTTATTTTCGGTATACAGCGTCTGACTTATAGGATGCTGTTTGGTTCAGCAAAGACAGAACCCGCAGTACTTTTATTCATTTGATCTAAGCTTAGAGCAAAAATGCACTGCCTGTATGACCAATAGATGACGATTTTTAATCTATTACAAAAAAATACGTTCGTTGAGCTGATGCGGTATCAGGCATTTAGCTGTACCATAGCGCGCCATTTTCTGCAGTGAGGACAAGATGATAAAATTTGCTTTGGGCCAACGTTGGATCAGCGACAGTGAGTCGGATTTAGGTTTAGGTACTGTAATTGGGCAGGAAGGCAGAATGCTGACTTTACTGTTTCCAGCCAGTGGTGAAAACCGTCTGTACTCTATTTTGGAAGCACCGCTGACCCGTGTTCAGTTTAACCCGGGCGATACAGTCAAAAGCGCTGAAGGTTTTTCTCTATTAATCAGCGAAGTCGAAAGCAAAAACGACTGTTTTATTTATCATGGCACCCGTACAGACACCAACGAAACTGTAGCCTTACGCGAATTATTCCTCGATCACTTTATTAGTTTTAGCCAGCCACAGGACCGCTTATTTGCCGGTCAGGTGGATCGTTTTGAAACCTTCCCGCTGCGTTATCAGAGCTGGCAGCATTTGCACCGCCAGCAACAAAGTCCATTGCAAGGTCTGGTTGGTGGCCGTATGAGTTTGATCCCACATCAGCTCTATATTGCAGAAGAGGTAGCCAAACGCCACGCACCGCGCGTGTTGCTGGCCGACGAAGTAGGTTTAGGTAAAACTATTGAAGCCGGTTTAATTATTCATCAACAAGTGCTGGCAGGTTTAGCAAAACGCGTATTGGTGGTCGTGCCCGAGTCGCTGCAGCATCAGTGGCTGGTGGAAATGTTACGTCGTTTCAACCTGAAGTTTTCTATTTTTGATGATGAGCGTTGTGTGGAATCCTCGCTGGATGGCGGTAATCCATTTGAAACCGAACAGCTGGTGTTGACCAGCCTCGAGTTTCTGGTGAAAAAACGTAGCCATCACCAAAAGGCCGTCGATGCTGACTGGGATTTGTTAGTGGTGGACGAAGCTCACCATCTGCACTGGAGCGAAGAAGCGGCCAGCACTGAATATCAACGTATCGAAGAATTGGCCGAGGGCACCGCAGGTTTGATCCTGCTGACAGCAACTCCAGATCAGCTGGGGCATCAAAGCCATTTTGCCCGCTTGCGTTTATTAGACCCAAACCGTTTCCACGACTATCAGGCTTTTATCGCTGAAGAGCAAAGCTATAAACAAATCGCTGATTTAGCCGCTGCTGTCCTGGAACAAAAGCCATTAAGCCCAGCCTCAGCACAAGAGCTGAGTCAATTATTGGCTGAAAGCGACATTAAAGCTGCGATAAGCACTTTGGTGCAAACAGACAGCAGTGTTGAAGAGATAGAACAGGCTCAACAGCAACTGTTAAGTCAGTTATTAGATCGCCACGGCACTGGCCGAATTTTATTTCGTAATAGCCGCAGTGCCATTTCAGGTTTCCCACAACGTCAACCACAAGCCGTGGCTCTGGAGTTGCCTGAACAATATAAAAACGCGTTAAAAGTGCAACAAGCCTTTAATAAACAACAAAGTCTGGAGCAAAAAGCCAAAGCCAGTTTATTTCCAGAGCGAGTGTTCCAGGAGTTTGAAGGTAAAAGCAGCAGTTGGTGGCAGTTTGACCCTCGGGTTGATCACTTAATTGCCTTACTGAAACAACATAAACGCAGCAAGTTTTTACTGATCTGTGCTCATGCCGACACAGCGATCGCGCTAGAAGAAGCTGTGCGTGTGCGTGAGGGTATTCGGGCGTCAGTCTTCCACGAAGGCATGACTATTGTTGAACGGGACATGGCTGCCGCTTATTTTGCTCAGGAAGACAATAGCGCTCAAATGCTGATCTGTTCAGAAATAGGCAGTGAAGGCCGCAACTTCCAGTTTGCTCATCATCTGGTGTTATTTGATTTACCTTTAAACCCTGACTTGCTGGAACAGCGTATCGGTCGTCTGGACCGTATAGGTCAGACTCAGGATATTCAAATTCATATTCCGTATTTTGCCGATCATCCACAGCACGTGCTGCTGGATTGGTATCAACAGGGTTTACAAGCACTGAGCCAGACTTGCCAGACCGGACGCTCGGTATTTGAACAAGTCTCCACAGAGCTGTTTGAATTGCTGGCCGCTCCTACTATAGGTCGAGATGCCGTTCAGTCGCTGATTACCAAAAGCGCAGAACTCAACCAGCAACTGAAACAAAAGCTGGAGCAAGGCCGCGATAAACTGTTGGAAATCAATAGTTCAGGCCAAGGCAAGGCCCGAGATCTTGCTGAAGCGATCGCCGCTTTGGATGACGAGACGAAGTTACCTATGTTTATGCTAAGAGCCTGGGATGTGTTGGGTGTCAACCAAGACGACCGGGGTGAAAATAGCATGGTGCTGACGATGTCCGAGCATCTGCACAGCCATTACCCGATGCTGGACGACGATGGCATCAGTGTCACTTTTGACAGAGCAACGGCTTTAGCACAGGAAGATATCCAGTTCTTAAGCTGGGATCATCCGATGGTACAAGGCACACTGGATATTCTGACCAATGAACAAATGGGCAATAGTTCTGTCGCATTGTTGCCGAATAAAGCCCTCCCCGCCGGCACCTACTTTGTAGAATTTGTATTTATTGTAGAAGCCAGTGCACCAAAAGAATTGCAGCTGGGTCGTTATTTACCTGTGACTCCTGTGCGTTTATTGCTGGAAAAAAATGGGAAAAATCTGGCTGCAAACGTGGGTTTTGAGCAGTTTAATAAACAATTAAAACCTGTTGGGCGTCAACCTGCTGCAAAAATGGTGAAAGCCTTACAAAGCTTCATCCATCCGTTGATAGGCAAAGCTCAGGAATTGGCGACTGCGCGTCTTGTCGAAGTACAACAACAAGCACAAGAATTGATGCAACAAAAATTGAACGCTCAAATCGAACGTCTGCAGGCGCTACAAAAACTAAATCCTTCGGTGCGTCCGGAAGAAATTGCATATTTACAACAACAGCAACAAGAATTAACGGATTACATCAGTAAAGCCAGGTTAAAATTTGATGCGCTGCGGGTCGTTGTTGTCAGTCATGATTAAAAGTTAATAAAATGCTACTTGAATATAGGCCACCGACGACCCCATATCTGGATATAGTTTTTCAGGATGAGGATATTGTGATCCTGAATAAACCAAGTGGGCTCCTTACTGTTCCTGGCAAAGCTCCGGAGCACAAAGACAGTCTGGACTATAGGGTCCGTTTGGTATGGCCACAAGCCCGTATAGTACATAGGTTGGATATGGCGACATCCGGGCTGGTTATCATGGCGATGCACGCCCAGAGTCAGCGGGAATTGAATAAACAGTTTGAGCTGCGCCAGACTAGAAAACGCTACTTCGCGTTACTGGAAGGACAAGTCCCTGTGGACTCTGGGACTGTTGATTTGCCTTTATTGTGTGATTGGCCCAACAGACCAAAACAAATGGTGCATTTTAGATCCGGTAAGCCATCGCTCACGTACTTCCGGGTACTGGAGCGAAACCAACACCAGACCAGAGTTGAGTTAACGCCTGTTACAGGGCGATCGCATCAGCTGAGAGTACATATGTTGTGGCTTGGTCATCCGATCCTCGGAGACAAGTTTTATGGTACTGAATGTGGACGACGTTCAGTAGATCGACTTCAGTTGCATGCTGGCTCTTTGGCATTCAGACACCCAACTTCAGGAATTGAGCTATATTTTGAAGTGCAATGTCCGTTCTGATCAAAGGAACAGCTGTAATTGATTGCTTTGTTAACCTAAGGTTCAGTTATTTAAGGTAAACTTAGCATCAGGGTAAGGAGTCAGGTGGATATCTGACTAACATTTGTAATAACGAGCCGCTAAATTTGACTAAATGTTTTAGTGAAATAGAATAGCAGCCGCAATTTACCTCTTAGGAGATATGGATGAAACTAAGTACTAGCGCAATTGCCATTACGGCAGCTTTATTATCCACTACTGTTTTAGCTGATAGCTCAAAACCAGTATTGACTGATCGTGCTTTTGGCTCTTTATTCGCCGAATACTACCTGCCAGATGGCGAAAAAACTGAATCTGCTGACTGGTCTTTCCAAGACAAAGGTTTAGGTTTTGGTTTTGAATTAGGCTATTACTTCAACGAAACCTGGGGTATGCGTCTTGAGCACAGCAAACAACGTTTAGAACAGTTAAACACTGACGAAAAATTGAGCGCTGAACGCACAGGTCTTGACGCTTTGTATAATGTAGGTACCACAGGCATGTATATTGCTGGTGGTCTGAAGCATTTACAATTCAAAGGCGGTGATGACGGTTATGCAGTGAACGCTGGTGTTGGTTACCGCTACTATGCAACGGATCGCGTGTCTTTATTCGGTGAAATGAACCGCTACCAAAGTCTGGATGATGGCTTTGGTGATGCAGGCATTAAATTAGGTATGTCAGTGCTGTTTGGTGATGCTCCTGTTGTAGCTGAACCAACTCCGGCTCCAGAGCCAGTAGCAGCTCCTGTTGTTGTAGTCGCCGACAGCGACAACGACGGTGTACCTGATGCAAACGACCTGTGCCCAGGCACTCCTTCTACTGATAAAGTAGACGCAACAGGTTGTTCAATCTTCACAGAAAAAGAAGTGAACTTCACTTTAAAAGCTCAGTTTGCTAACGACTCAGCTGAAATCAAACCAGAGTACAGAACAGAAATCGCTGAATTAGCAGCCTTCCTGAAACGTTTCCCTGGTACTGATGTTGAAATCGGTGGTCATGCTTCAAACGTAGGCTCTGCAGCTTACAACATGAAGTTATCTCAACGTCGTGCTGACGCTGTTGCTCAGGTTCTGACCAATGAACACGGTATCAGTGCAAGCCGCGTTACTGCTACTGGCTACGGTGTGAACCGTCCAAAAGTAGAAGGCAATACTGCAGCTGCTCATGCTGCTAACCGCCGCATCGAAGCTATTGTTACTGCTACAGTAAAAGAGAAAGTAGAGCGTTAATCTCTGCTTTGAGAAAAAACCGCCGCAAGGCGGTTTTTTTATTCCTTTCATTCATACTCATCGATAAAGTTTCGCAATAGGCTGCCGATATAGCCTATACAGATTTTCATACTTCAGAGTCGAGCTAATGCTACCAAAAAGTTTAGTTGTTCTGCTGCTTTTAAGCTGCTGCACCGCAACTTCAGAACCTATGTCGATGGAGCAATGGAATCAATCCGATTTAAGCTGGCAATTACCTACAGATGAAATCACCGAATTATTGGCTGGCGACCAAAGTTTTCTGGCATTAAAACGAGCCGCATTTACTGCAAAAGTAAAAGGCACTATTTTATTTATTCCCGACTGGTCTCAACACGCTGCAAGTCCTAAATATCTGAATTTACTTCGTAAAGAATTTAATGATTATGGCTGGGACACTTTAGCTATAGCTGTGCCAGATGCTCCTTTTGAGGATGATATTGCAGCGTTAGACAGCTACAAAATGCAGCTGCAACAACGTGTCGCGGCAGCAATGGCCAGTGTGCAGCCAGAGAACAATGCCATCATAGTTGTAGCTCAGGGCAGCAGCGCCGCACTACTCAGCCAGCTGTATGCAGATAAAAAATTACAAGAGCCTCAATCTCTTATTTTGCTGGAAGCTTATTTGCCGTTAGCAGAACAGCAACGCAGCTTGCCCTTAGCCATAGCTAAGCAACAGGTTCCCACTTTAGATCTGATGCAAGAACAAGGAAATCGGCAAGTCGCAGCCCAGTGGCAATTAAGAAAACAATTGGCAAGGCAACAACAAAAATTACTCTATCGCCAACGTGAAATCAGTGGACTTAGTGCACAAGCTGAAACTCAGCAACGGGTACTGAAAGAAATATACGGCTGGCTGAGCTATCAGGGCTACTAAAAATCACTTTGCCTCGGATAAAAAACTATTACACTGTGCAGCATTCATCATTTTGTCACCACATACCGGAAAAGCTGGACTATGTCGCCCTTGATCCAAACCGTCTTATTGCTCACCGCCAGTAATATCTTTATGACCTTTGCCTGGTATGGGCACCTAAAGCATTTTAAGAGCTCAGCGTTGTACATTGCGATTGCCGTATCCTGGGGGATAGCTTTGTTTGAATACATGTTAATGGTACCTGCCAATCGGATAGGTCATCAGGTACTGAGTCTGGCTCAGCTAAAGATTCTGCAGGAAGTTATTACCTTGAGCGTATTTATCCCATTCGCGGTGCTCTATATGAAAGAGCCCTTCAAATGGAATTATGTCTACGCCGGTTTGTGTCTGATGGGAGCTGTCTATTTTATGTTTTTCCGCGATTAAGCTTTTTGCTTGCGGATCAACTCATAAGCGGCTTGAATATCCTGAGTTTTTTGTTTGGCCACATCCATCAACTCAGGCGGTAATCCTTGTGACATCAGTTTGTCCGGATGATGCTGTGCCATCAGTTTTTTGTAGGCTTTTTTAACAGTTGCTTCAGAACTTTCGGCACTGATCCCTAAAATTTTGTAGGCATCAGCAAGACGATCTATCGTATCAGCAGCGCCGTTTTGACTGCTTTTGGCAAAACGGGCTTCGGCTTCGTAGCGGCTAATCATTTGTTCTAATTGACTAGCACTGATCCCCAAAGCTGATGCGACCTGAGTCAGGATCCTTTGCTCTGCGCTGCTCAGATTCAGGTCGACATAAGCGGTACTGATTTGAATTTCGAGAAACATCAGTAGCAGATCAGGCCTGGTTCTGTATGCAGACTTAAATTCGGCTAATTGCTCTAACAAAGGAAAATCAGCCTGCTTACCGTGACGGAAAGCCGCTTGAGCTTCTTGTTTTTGCATAGCGCTCAGACCTAACTGCTCCATAAAGACAGTGGCTTGCTGAATATGTGACTTAGTCACTACCCCATTTGATTTGGCGATATGCCCCATTACCGCAAAAGTGTTATAGCGGAAAATGCCTTGTGCTTCTAATTTGTCACGAGAAAAACCATTAAAACCACCGCGGCTGGCAAAAGCTCCGCCATAGGACTTGTCAAACCAATGCCCTACTAATAAACCAAGCAATAAACCAGGAATTTTGAGCAGCGCCATACCAAATAAGGCACCAAGAATTTTACCCCACATGCTCTGACTCCAACTGTGCCGATAATTCTGTCAGTCGTTGCACAGTACCAATATCGTGCCAGACGCCCTGATACAGCTCCGCCGTGACTTTGTTTTTCTGCATGGCCTGACGCAAATAGGGAGCCAGCTTTTGTTTACCTGCAGCGATATCCCTGAAAAATTCCGGCCGGTATACTGCAATACCGCTGAAGGTAAAGCAGTCTGTGGCTTCAGCTAAAGCATAACCTTGCTCACTGATGCCAAAATCACCACGGGGATGCTGTACAGGGTTAGGAACAAGAACTAAGTGCGCTAAGCTGTCTGATGCCAACCTGGTAGTCAATAATTGATAAGGATAATCCGTGAACACATCGCCGTTTACCACAACAAAAGGAGCATCACCTAACAAAGGTAGCGCTTTTTTAATACCTCCAGCAGTTTCAAGTCCTTCAGCGCCTTCATCTGAGTAATGGATGCTGACACCAAACTGCCCACCAGCCCCTAAATGCTGGGGTAACAAATGTCCTAACCAGGCATGGTTGATCACAATATTTCTGATACCCGCAGCACATAACGCTTCAAGGTGATACTGGATCAATGGTTTGCCAGCCACAGCTAACAGTGGTTTAGGTAAATGATCAGTCAAAGGACGCATACGCTCGCCACGACCTGCCGCCAGTATCATTGCTTTCATGTCAGTCTTTGGCCTCCAATGCTGGTTTCACTTTGGTGTTTAACCACAAGTCGAGCTCCTGTAGCTCTGGATAGCGCGATGTGACCTCAAGCACATAGTCAAAGACCCGAGGTAAATCAGTAAGATAGCCAGACTTTCCGTCTCGATGGTATAAGCGGCAGAAAATACCACAGACCTTAATATGCCGCTGTAGTCCCATCCAATCAAACCATTGCTGAAACTGGTCAGGGCTGACTTCTGCCGACAATTCCTCCTGAGCCACCAGGTTTTGATAAAACTCCTGGCTGAGCGTCTGGACCAACTCTGTCGGCCACTTGATATAACAGTCTTTTAACAGCGATACTGCGTCGTAGCTGATTGGCCCTGTCACCGCATCCTGAAAATCGATCACAGCCAGAGAACCATCGGGTTGCAGCATCAAATTGCGGCTGTGGTAGTCTCTATGCATTCCAGCCTGCGGTTGCTGTAGCGCAGAGTCTGCCAGTAGCAGAAAGTACCGCTGCAACATGCTTTGTTCTTGTTCACTGAGTGATAACTGCAAGTGTTGAAGTACACACCAATCGATGAAAATCTGCATTTCCCGCATCAAAAATGCCTGATCAAATACAGGGAGAGGCCCTGCACTGGTTGCGCTGATGCGGCGTATCTGAGCTAATTGCGCCAAAGCCTGACGATAGAAAGAGCTGGCTGTATCTTCAGTCAGTTTGGATAACAATAAAGTGTCACCTAAATCACTGAGCAGTAAAAATCCTTGCTGGATATCCTGCGCAATAATTTGCGGAACTTGCAAACCTGCACTGGCAAAGGCCTGCTGAGTAGCAACAAAACGGCCACAATCCTCTGCAGGCGTTGGAGCGTCCATCAAAATATAGTGCTGAAGAGCTCTGGAAAAACGGAAATAGCGTCTGAAACTTGCGTCGCCAGTGATGGGATCCAACTGAATTGTTTCGCCAGGAAAACAAGCGGCTAAAAAACTTTGAATTAACTGCATTCGCTCTGGCACTTCACTCTTCCCCTACAGGTCAAAGCCAGCACTATAACGGATTAGCAGGATCTGGAAAATTGATTTATTATAGCTCGCTCGGTGTTCCGGTCGTTTTCACCCATTTCAGGTATTGTACTAAGTAGGTTGCATGACTCATTCTCTGATCTATCGCCTCATTATCATGGCACTTGGTATCCCCTATATAGTCCATGCAGAAGAGCAAACATCTCAACCTATTGAGCAATGTTACAGTGCGGTTGAAATGCCAGCCAAGCTTAGTTCTTTATCAGCAAAAGACAGCAGACTACAGATTTTGTCTGACCGGATCCGAATGATGCAAGACCAAACTGCATTATTTGACGGCAATATAGAAATTATTTACCGCAATACCATGCTCCATGCTGCAAATGCGCAGCTCAGCCAAAAAGAACAAACCTTGCTTGCCACTGGAGGGATCCAGTACTACAGCCCTGATTTAAAAGTCAGCAGCAGCCAGTTTAGTGCGCAGCTCAAAGAAGACAAGGCCGTGTTAAACGACGCTGATTATCAACTGGTCAGCCAGTCTGGGCGTGGTTATGCCAAAGAAATGAGTGCTGTAAAGCAACAGATCAATTTGTCAGAGGCGAGTTTCACCACTTGCCCTGCAAACGACAGTAGCTGGGCCTTGCATGCAGATAAAATTAATATCAACTCAGAGGATGGTTGGGGCGAAGCCTGGCATTCGGTGATCAAAATTCAGGATGTCCCGGTTTTTTATTTACCTTATATGACCTTCCCGGTCAGTGACAAACGTAAAAGTGGTTTATTGTTTCCAAAAATTGGCAGCTCGCAAAAGTTGGGGCTAGAACTTGAAACTCCTTATTACCTGAATCTGGCAGAGAATTACGATGCGACCATCAGTCCACGTATGATGAGTAAAAGGGGCGCACAGCTCAATACTGAATTCCGTTATCTGACAGAGGCCCATGCTGGTCAACTGCAAGTAGAAGTGTTGCCTGATGATAATGACAAACCTGCAGACTTTGGCAGTCGTTATTTAACTCATTTCAGCCACACCGGTGATCTGTCGGACCGCTGGCGAGCCAGTGTCGATTTCACCGATGTCAGCGACGACGCCTACTTGTCTGAATTAGGTTCAGATTACAGCAATCAAAGCGATACGCAGTTATACCGTCAAGCTAGCCTGAATTATTTCGGCGATTATCTGAACTCAGAAATTCGTCTGCAGGGTTTTGAAATCCTTGGGAATTATTCCCCTTCTTATGCTGCTTTGCCTCAGATTGATCTGAGCTCAGCTGCACCTTTGGATTTAGCTGCAGGTTTTGAGTTTAACTGGCACAGCCAATATGCCCATTTTCGCAATGATGCAGCTCTCATTAACAATGCTGACCGTTTACACCTGGAACCCAGTATTCGCTGGCCTTTAATCACGCCAGCCATGGAACTGGTTGCAGAAACCAGCCTGTTGCACACGCGCTATCAACAAAATACCGATCAAACCACCCTGCTGGTGCAAGAAGAAACGACCAGAACTGTACCTAAAGTGCAGATTAATGCCAAATTGAATATGGAAAGAGAACTGGCTTGGGAAGATTCTGGGTCATTACAAACGTTCGAGCCCCAGTTGCAGTATCTTTATATTCCTTATCGTGACCAATCAGATATTGGACTTTACGATACAGCCAGGCTGCAGGACGATTATTATGGTTTGTTCCGTGAAAATAGATATTCAGGTCTGGACCGAATAGCCGACACCAACCAACTGACGGTAGGCTGGACAACCCGGCTTTATGACTCGCAAGATACAGAGTTGTTTCGTTTCAGTTTAGGTCAAATCGTTTTCCTTGATGACCCCAAGCCTATAGATAATTCCTTGCAGGACACAGAACAGACCGCAGACTCGGTACTTGCTTCTGAGCTTTTATGGAACTGGAGCAAGGGCTGGTACTTAAATACGGCATTGCAGTATGATGCAAGCAATGAGCGGATGGTAAAAAGTAACGTGACTTTAGATTACGTGGCTGATGATAAAAGTTTGCTGCAGTTGAACCACCGCTACAGTCGTGAGGTCTCAGACTACGAAATTGAACAGGTCGGTTTTTTAGGTACCACACCTATAGATGATAAATGGAAACTGATTGCCAGTTATTATCGTGACATCAACAAGCATCATATGATAGAAGCTAACTTTGGTTTGCAATATGAGTCCTGTTGTTGGGCTATACGTGTGGTTGCCAAGCGCCAAATCAATACCAACCTTGAATTGGCGCTGGATGATTTGTCACAACCTCCAACCTTCGATAATGGAATCGCCGTACAATTTGTCTTGAAAGGTTTTGGTGAAGGAGCTGGCTTCTCAGTCAGCGACACGTTGTCGAATGGTATTTTTGGTTATAGACGCCCATATTTACTAAATAATTAATGTAGGAACCTATGAAGTTACAACTTTTGATTGCCAGCTCTGTGGCCGCATTTCTGGCCTTTTCGGGCCAGGCGGCAGAACAAAAGATCGACGGTGTTGCAGCTATCGTCAACAACAGTGTAGTACTGGACACTGAAGTGACGGATATGGTCAATAAAGTAAAACGTAACGCACAAAGTCAGGGGCAAACCTTGCCTTCCGATCGCGCTTTACGCACTCAGGCCCTTGAACGTTTAATCAGCAACAGCTTGCAAATGCAAATGGCTAAACGTATGGGTTTACAGATCACAGACCCTCAATTGGACCAGGCGCTGGAAAACGTTGCACGCAGTGAAAACCTGACTATGGAGCAATTTCGTCAGCGTATAGTGCAGGAAGAAGGCGACTACCAACAGTTTCGTGAACGCTTCCGTGAAGAAATTACCACGGGCGAAGTGTTAAGAGCCAACGTACAACGCCGCATTTATATCAGCCCGCAGGAAATAGATACGCTGATGAAAGTGATGGAAGAACAAGGTTCCTCGAATGAGCAATACAATATAGGGCACATTCTGATTTCCATTCCAAATCAGGCCAGTACTGAGGAAATTACCGAAGCCAAAGATCGCGCTGACAAAGTGATGAAGCTGTTGCGTGAAGGTAGCGACTTTAAGAAAATTGCTATTGCTTCCTCGTCTGACACTACAGCTCTGGATGGCGGTGACATGGGCTGGATGAATATTAACGAAATGCCAACGCTGTTCTCTGATGCCATTCGCGGCAAGAAAAAAACCGATATAATTGGACCTTTACGTTCTGGTGCCGGTTTTCACATCCTGACTATTTTTGATATTCGTGGCGCGAATGTGGCTGAACTGAATGAAGTCAAATCACGTCACGTTTTGATCAAACCCTCCATTATTATGAGCGAAGAAAAAGCCCGTGACACCTTAAAGCAATTTGTCGCTGACTTTAAAGCAGGCAAAGCAGACTTTGCCGAATTTGCGTCAGCCAACTCTGAAGATCCGGGTTCTAAATTAAAAGGTGGTGACTTAGGTTGGGCCGATCCGGCCATGTATGTCCCTGCATTTCGCGATACACTGAATAATCTGCAGATCGAGGAAATTAGTCAGCCTTTCCGCACTGAGCATGGCTGGCATGTGGTGCAACTGCTGGATAAACGTGTTGTTGACATGACCGCAGAGAAAAAACAAGACCAAGTTTACCGTATGTTATTTAATCGCCGCTTTAATGAAGAACAAGCTAACTTCCTGCGTGAGCTTCGTGATCAGGCTTTTATTGAAGTACTGACGGAGACTGAATGACATTAAGGATAGCAATCACCCCAGGAGAGCCAGCTGGTATAGGACCTGATCTCGTGGTGATGTTGGCGCAAAAAAACTGGCCAGCCCAGTTGATTGTTTGCGCCAACGCAGACCTGTTAAAGCAAAGAGCGGCGGCGTTAAACCTGCCGCTTCAACTTTTACCTTATGAGCCAAATCAACCTGCTTCACCACAACAGGCAGGAACCTTAACCTGCGTTGACTTTGCATTAGAAGCCCCTGTCATGACGGGCCAGTTGAATGAAGCCAACGGACGTTATGTGGTCGACACCTTAAGGTATGTAGGCGAAAAATCCATCTCTGGTGAATTCGATGCCATAGTGACTGGTCCAGTGCACAAAGGGATTATTAATAAAGCAGGAGTTCCTTTTAGCGGTCACACCGAATTTTTTGCCCAGTTATCAAACACTCCTTATGTAGTAATGATGCTGGCCACTGAAGGACTAAGGGTGGCCCTGGCCACCACACATATCCCACTTGCTTATGTTGCAAAAGCTATTACGAAAGAGCGTCTGCATAAAGTCATCTCCGTCTTACATCACGACTTACAGCACAAATTTGCTATTGAAGCTCCGGTTATTTATGTCTGTGGATTAAATCCACATGCAGGAGAAGACGGACATTTAGGCCGTGAAGAAATCGACGTGATCAGCCCCACCTTAGACGAGCTGCGATCGCAAGGTATGGATTTAGTCGGCCCATTGCCTGCAGATACCTTGTTTCAGCCCAAATATCTGGAACATGCTGACGCAGTTCTGGCCATGTACCACGACCAAGGCCTGCCTGTGCTGAAATACAAAGGTTTTGGACGTTCAGTCAATATTAGCCTTGGTTTACCTTTAATAAGAACATCAGTTGATCATGGCACTGCACTGGATTTAGCAGGTACAGGCAAAGCCGACCCCGGAAGTTTATTCCATGCCCTGGAACAAGCCATTTATTTAGCGCAAAGAGCCAAGTTAACACATGACAGATAAAGTACACCAAGGACATACAGCCCGAAAACGTTTTGGTCAGAACTTCCTGCACGATCCAGTTGTGATCGAACGCATAGTCAAAGCCATCAATCCGAAACCAACAGACATACTGGTAGAAATTGGTCCTGGTTTAGGCGCTATTACAGAACCTGTGGCAGAAAAATCAGGCCACCTCACCGTCGTTGAACTAGACAGAGATTTAGCACAACGTTTACAGGAACATCCTGTGCTGGCAGATAAATTAACTATTTATCAGGCCGATGCAATGAAATTTGATTTCCGTCAGTTAGTGCAACCTGGAAAAAAACTCAAAGTCTTTGGCAATTTACCTTACAACATCTCGACTCCTTTGTTGTTTCATTTATTCGATTATGCTGACGATATTGAGAACATGCATTTTATGCTGCAAAAGGAAGTGGTTGAGCGAATGACCGCAGGCCATGGCTCTAAAACTTATGGCCGCTTATCTGTTATGACTCAGTTTTTCTGTCATGCCATGCCAGTGGTAGAAGTTGGACCAGGCGCCTTTAAACCGGCCCCTAAAGTTGACTCAGCCGTAGTTCGGCTTATTCCCAAACCTGTATCAGAGCGTCAGGATGTGCCTGTCGCTGTATTAAACAGAGTGTGTCTGGAAGCCTTTAATCAACGTCGAAAAACCTTACGCAACTGTTTCAGCAACTTTGCAACAGCAGAGCAGATTGTAGCAATGGGGATAGATCCAACCTTGCGTCCGGAACAATTAAGTGTCGAGCAGTTTATCGGTATAGCTCGCTGGTTACATCAACAAGAGCAACACCAGTTATGAGTCTGAGTTTTGAAATTCCTGTCTCAGTTGAAACATTTTATGTCGCAGCGCAATCAGACCCGGCTAATAACCGCTATGTTTTTGCGTATACCATTACCATAAAAAACCACAGTGTAGAGACGGTACAACTGTTAAAGCGTTACTGGTTGATTACCGATGCTAATGGTAAAGAAACCGAAGTCCATGGTGACGGAGTCGTTGGTGAACAGCCGCAACTGGCACCTGGTTCCAGTTATAGCTATACCAGTGGCGCAGTGCTGGAGACTCCAGTAGGAACTATGCAAGGTCACTACGAAATGACCAGCCAGAGCCAGTTAAGCTTTAAAGCAGCTATTCCTCTGTTCCGTTTGGCCATTCCAAATATTCTGAACTGATGTTATGCCAGGCTATGTGATAGGCGATGTGCAAGGTTGTTTTCAACAACTACAGTCGCTCTTGGCTAAAATCCAGTTTGATGCCAATAAAGACTATTTGTGGTTTTGCGGAGATTTAGTCGCCAGAGGCCCAGATTCGCTGGCGACACTAAGGTTTATCCGCTCTTTGGGTGATAGAGCCAAGGTAGTACTGGGAAATCATGATTTGCATTTTCTGGCCTGCGCTTTTGGTTTCGCTAAAGCCGATCCAAAAGATCTGTTAGACGACTTGCTGCACGCTCCGGATTTAGCTGAGCTCGTCCATTGGCTACAGCAGCAACCTTTGATGCATTTTGAACCAGAGCGTAACTTGTTGCTGGTTCATGCCGGGTTAGCCCCAAACTGGCCAGTAGATATCGCATTAAAGGCGGCCGCAGAAGTCAGCTCTGTACTCAAGGGCTCTCCAGAGAGACTATTTTCTGTCATGTATGGCAATACCCCGGCTTTATGGTCAGAAGCACACTCTGAGCAGGAGCGTTGGCGTTTTACTATTAACAGCTGCACCAGAATGCGATTTTGTCTGGCAAATGGAGCACTTGAACTCAAAGAAAAGCGTCATCCTGAAAAAGTGAGTACGCTGCTTCCATGGTATGCATTTTGGCAACAAGAATCTCATCCGGAGATTTTTTTTGGTCACTGGGCGGCCTTAATGGGACATAGCCCGGTAGCGGGTATTCACGCTTTAGATACCGGATGTGTCTGGGGAAATTATTTAACGGCCTATTGTATTGAGACGGCACGGCGTTATAGTGTTTCTGACTAAAAATAACGCTATAATGCGGCGCTGTTTCAAAATAATATATTTTTGATTGATATTGTGTGGTGACAGGGGTAACAATGCCCTTTTAACCTGGATACTGGGAGTAAGGTTATGAAGTTAACGGTAGCACTTCGGATTATTGGTGGTTTTGGTGTTATTTCACTGCTACTGCTGGTGATCGGTATTACCTCGTACATGAGCTTGAATAGTATCAATGCCTCAACCACGCAAGTAAACGAAATCTCGATCCCAGCATTAGAAAATAGTGCCGTACTGCAAAGTGAATTTGTCAAAATGAGCAAAGTCAGTCTGCAGGCTTTTTATGCGACTGAAGTGAAGCAGGTTAAAGAATTAGAAACTCAGTTCGCTGTTGAACAAGATTTGTACGACACTGCCGCTAAAGCACTGCAAGTAGTAGTAGCAGAAGAAGAAACGCTGGCAAATTCTTTTAAGGATGTATCCGCTGCCTATACCGAATTTACCCCAGTCAGTAAAAAACTATTCTCAGAGCTTAGCAAAAGCCTGACGCTGCGCGACCAAATTGCCTCTCAATTATCAGATGTGGAGTTAAATTCAGATGACTCGGCATCTTTGTTACTGGATTTCAGCGATGTCAGAGACGTGACTCGTCGTTTCCCACAGGCTAGCAAAGCCGCTGCTGAGCTGGAGACCGGATTAAATACCTTAGTCAGTATCGTCGTTGATTTAACCCGTACAACATCAGCCAGCACAGCAGAGACTATTTCGAATGAAGTCACTTCACGTTTAGAAGGTGTCAATCAGCAAATGACCACCATCAAAACTGAAGCAGGAGCCAGTGTTGATATGGTTGCTGATTTAGATGAAAAAATCACAGCAATCAATGATTTGTTAGTGGGTGATGAAGGTATACTGACGTTAAAAGCACAAATGTTAGCAGCCTCTGCAGAAGCACAAAAACAACTGACACAAGCGGAAGCTCACAACAAAACTGCGTTAGATGGATTAAATCGTTTATTGTCCAGAGCGCGTACAGCTGCAGGTGAAATTCAGGCTGAAGCTCAATCTGACGTATCAGGTGCCATTACGACTATCTTCCTTGTCGTATTGATTTCTATAGGTTTGGCTGTAGGTATAGCCATGGTTACGGTGCGCAGCATCACAGTCCCATTAGCTAAAGTGAACGAAATTTTAGGTGTAGTCGCCTCAGGTGATTTAACGAAACGCCTGGATGACAAGGCTCATGACGAATTTGGCGATCTGGCTCGTAACTGTAATCAGGTAATCACTAACTTACGTCAGTTGATCCAAGGCATTATTTCCCGCTCTACACAGCTTGCCGCGGCTTCAGAACAAACTTCAGCTATTACGGTAGAAACTACTACAGCTATTCGTGAACAGAAGTCTCAGGTCACTCAGGCAGCTACAGCGACAACTGAGATGAGCAGTACTTCACAAGGCGTCATGCAAAGTTCAAACGACGCGTTGGCTGAAATCAAAAATGCTGACAGCGAAGCTGAACGTGTGAAAGTGATTTCTGAAAATAACAAACAAACCATACTGCAATTATCTACAGAAGTTGATCAGGCCTCTGCTGTGATTAATAAACTACATAAAGATAGCGCCTCAATCGGCAGCATTCTTGATGTTATCCGTGGCATCGCTGAACAGACGAACCTGTTAGCATTAAACGCCGCTATTGAAGCAGCACGTGCTGGTGAACAAGGTCGTGGTTTCGCAGTGGTAGCAGATGAAGTTCGTTCTCTGGCAAGCAAAACTCAAGCATCCACTCAGGAAATTCAAGCCATGATCCAAGTGCTGCAAACCGGTGCTCATGCAGCTGTAGAAGCGATGAACAAGGGTAAAAAGCAGGCTGAAAATTGTGTGACTCAAACTGAAGTAGCTGCCCAGGCTCTGGAATCTATCACTAACGCCGTCCACTTGGCCCATGATATGAGTGAGCAAATCTCCCATGCCGCTAAAGAGCAAAACCAAGTGTCTAACGAAATCAGCCACTTGTTAGAGTCTATTGTGACCATCGCTGAGCAAACTGCTTCTGGCGCTGAGCAGACCTCTCAGTCCAGTCATGAAGTAGCTCGTTTAGCGGAAGAGTTACGTCAGTCTGTCGATCAGTTCAAAGTCTGAACTGATCGCTAGTTCATACTAAAAAAAATCCGCCAGATGGCGGATTTTTTATTGGGTCAGGATAGCGACTTACTCACCACCACCGGCTCGCTCTTTGATAACAGCTATCAAAGGGGAAGATGCAAAACCATTACCCTCAGCCCATGCAACATCACCAGATGCTGCAACCTGAGCTGCAGGTAACTGCTTCACTATAAACTCACCTACATCAGTTGCATTATTTTTTATCGCAAACCGAACTAAGCTATCGCCATTACAAGTAACGCCTTCATAAATATTACGTAAGCGCAGACGGTAATCACTCAGAACTTTGCGTAATCTATTTTTATCGTCAGCCTTGACATAATCGCACATCGAAGCCGCTAACTGGTCGTCAGCATGCACTACCGGGGACACCAATACTGCACCGGCCACCACTACACCACAGAACACTGCTGGCAACAATTTCATACATTACTCCTGAAGCAGTCAAAAAACAGACAAAAGTATAGTAACAACATGTAGCAACAGGTGCAATGAAGTCCTGTTCATTCTCTGTTCAGGATACGGAAATGATAGGAATGGGGATTTTGTGGATCAGCTTGATGGGATTCTGATGCTGCTTCATGCCAGCGAGCTGCAGCCTGATAGTCAGGGAAAAAGGCATCGCCTTCTACGGTCAATTCAATATCAGTGATATATAAGGTATCAGCTAAAGGCAGCACCTGACGGTATATCTCTGCACCACCTATGATCATCACTTCTGCTTCATCTTGTACTAAAGCCAGCGCCTGCTCTATGCTTTGTACCCAATCTGCATCTGCACTTAGAGCCACACCTTGTCTGCTGATGACAATATTACGGCGTCCCGGTAAGGCTTTACCAATAGATTGGTAAGTCTTGCGACCCATGATCACCGGCTTACCTAAAGTCACTTTCTTGAAATGCTTTAGATCTGCCGGTAAATGCCAGGGCATCTGATTGTCTTTGCCGATGACTCTGTTATTGGCCATAGCCGCTATCATTGCAATCCGCATTGTCACCTCAGCGTTTATAAATTACTTCAACGTCGTAATCGTCTTCATCAAAATCATCATCATCCAAGTCGTCTTCGACAGATAGTACGTCCTGATGATAATCATCCCACTTAAAGTTTACGGCGTCTTCGACTTGCTCTCGCGGTTTTTCAACTGGCAACAATTCGATATAATTCAGGATATCAGCAGCTAAACGTTCGGTATTCGTCCTACTCGCCGCAGCTATTTTATGAACTTCGCCTTGCCAGTTGATAGCTTTGGTTACACGCTCAATCACTTCGTCCAACTCATCTTCGAGCACTAAATCCAGCTTGTTAAAGACCAACCAACGAGGTTTATTGGCTAACTTTTCACTGTATTTATCTAATTCTTTTAATATGGTCACCGCATTTTCAGCCGGATCTGAGCCATCAGCTGGCAGTACATCAACAACATGCAATAACAAGCGGCAACGTTCTAAATGCTTTAAAAACTGAATACCTAAACCAGCACCTTCGGCAGCACCTTCAATTAAACCCGGAATATCGGCAATCACAAAAGAGCGATGGCTTTCAACCCTGACTACACCCAAATTAGGCACTAGTGTGGTAAAAGGATAATCAGCGACTTTTGGCTTGGCAGAAGAGACTGCACGTATAAGAGTCGATTTACCGGCATTTGGCAGGCCTAATAAGCCCACATCAGCCAATAACAGCAATTCTAAACGGATGTTACGTACTTCACCTGGTGTACCATTGGTTTTCTTACGTGGAGCTCTGTTGGTACTGCTGGTAAAACGAGCGTTACCCAAACCATGCCAGCCGCCTTTCGCAATCATCAGCTTTTGGCCGTTTTTGGTTAAATCACCTATCACTTCAGCGGTATCAATATCCACAGCACGAGTCCCAACCGGGACACGTAAAATCAGGTCATCACCACGCTTACCTGTACAGTTGGTACTCATACCATTCTGGCCACGTTCTGCCTGGTGATACTTTTCGAACTGATAGTCCACCAGAGTGTTCAGGTTGGTGTCAGCCATTAAATAAACATCACCACCATCACCACCGTCACCACCATTTGGGCCACCTTTGGCGACAAACTTTTCGCGACGGAAACTGACAATACCGTTGCCGCCATCGCCGGCTTCAACCCGAATTTCCGCTTCATCTACGAATTTCATCTGGACTATCCTGATCTAAAAAAACTATGGGCTCATTATACTATCAA
>Ga0247725_1000183_pt1 | contig 67243 bp, 62 predicted proteins | sample OKSTACKMCFT3sol_FD_183021 | JGI IMG/M metagenome (GOLD analysis project Ga0247725, IMG submission 183021) | Subsurface sediment microbial communities from gas well in Oklahoma, United States - OK STACK MC-FT3-sol | ecosystem: Environmental > Terrestrial > Deep subsurface > Rock core/Sediment...
CGCTATGTAAGACATCAGGAAAAAATGGAACGTCAGGAACAGGCGGAACTAGCACTGGACTAGACAAAAGGCCCCTTTGAGGGGCTTCACGCAAAGCCACCTTCTTCAGAAGGTGGATTCTTTACTTAGAGCAACCTGTTAAGAACCTATCACGCCGCCATCATCTTTAGTGATAATCACAGTAGCAGAACGTGGTCTGCTGCTGCCATCGTTGGCTGGCCAGTTACTGGTGAACTGAGTTGGGGTAGAACGATCGCCAGGGTGCTGAACATTGACAAACATAGTTTTTAAGTCAGGTGTAAAAGCCAAGCCTGTGACTTCAGCATCCACTGGTCCGACAAAAAAGCGTTTGATGGTGCGACTGACTGGGTCTGCAACCAACATTTGGTTATTACCATAAGGGCCTTCACCTTGTTGCGAGCCACTCATGTCGGTTTGGATCCATAGCAAACCGTTAGCACTGAAACATAAACCATCCGGGCTTGCCATGTGGTTATCTGCAGTTAAAACCAGGTTGGTACCAGGGGTTGCAGTACCTACATCACCAGCCAGCAGGAAGATATCCCAGTTAAAGCTTAAACCCTGAGTCGCAGCGTTTTCTTTCCAGCGAATAATATGGCCTGTGGCGTTATTCGCGCGTGGGTTTGCCGGGTCAATTTGCTCTGGTTTACGACCTGTGTTGTTGGTCAGGGTAAAATACACATCACCAGTGGTTGGATGCACTGCACCCCATTCAGGTCTGTCCATTTTCGTTGCGCCGGCAATATCGGCCGCCAGACGGGTGTTTATTAATAAATCAGCCTGGCTGTCAAATGTAACACCGGCAGCAGCGGCTTTCGCCATCAGAGCTTCGTTATTGATGTCTAACGCCAGCCATTCACCTGAGCCATCGGCATTAAATTTTGCTACATACAAAGTACCGTCATTAAGCAGGTGGCCGCCTGCGGTTGCTTGAAAGTAGGCCGCTTTAGACACGTATTTGTAAATGTATTCAAAAGTAGAGTCATCACCAGAATAAACACTGATTGGCTGACCTTCGACTACTGGTCCAAAAATAACACCTTCATGGCCAAAACGACCTAAGGCGGTGCGTTTTTGTGGCACGCTGTCAGGGTTAAATGGATCTATTTCTACTATCCAGCCAAAAGTATTGGGCTCGTTACGATAATCCTCGGTCGCATCCGCACCTATGCTGGATGCATTAAAACGCTGGTACTGATCGGCACCTGAATCTGCTGTTTCCCAGTAGTAACGGCCGTTTTTATTGCCTACACCATAACGTTTATGTTCACGTGGTTGGGTGACGTCGGCATTCATAAAGTAGCCTGCCCAGTTTTCTTCGCAGGTTAAATAAGTGCCCCAAGGCGTAAATCCATTACCACAGTTATTTAAGGTGCCGCGGGTTCGGGTACCGTCCTGGCTGTATTTTGTGACTACTTTGGCATCACCCCGTACCGGGCCTGTAATATCCATAGGGGTAGCGCCTGTAATACGACGGTTCAGCGGACTACCTTGTACCAGTTGGAATTGGCCTTGCGCATCTTTTTTGATATGGGCCACAGTCACGCCGTGTGCAGCCACTTCTTTGCGTACTTCATCTGCTGGGCGTGGTAAACCTGTAGGACCCATAGGATGTAACACGTTGGCATCCAGGTATTCATGGTTAAACACCAACAAACCTTCGTCGCTGTTTTTATTACTGCTGCGGGCATCTAACGGAAAAAAGTGCATGCCGTCATGGTGCGCACCTACTTGCTGTTCCATATCTGCGCCGCTGTTGCTGCCATCCGCCAGATAAGCAGGGTAGCTACCCAAAAGTGGCGTACCCATAGGTAAAAATGGACGGGCGGTATAACCCGCAGGAACTGTTACTGTGTCTAAACGATTTGCAGCTATCGCAGTAAAACCTAATAAAACCGGTGCAGGTTCAGGTTTTATAGCCACAGGGCCTGTGGCTGGTTCGGCGGTATCACTGCTGCAAGCCACTAAAGATGTGCCCATAATAGTAGCTATGGCAGCGCCTAAAGAACCTTTTAAAAAGCTGCGGCGGGACGCCAATACCGACTGAAAATCCGGGTTATCGGAAAAGTTGGTTTGTGGATCTATACCTGAATTGTCGATCTCGAAATTTTTATTCTGCATTTTGACTCCGATGTCGGTTTAATTAAAAATCTGCCCGCGACATTAGAGCTGTTGCTTGTTTCAGTAAGGTTACTTTTTGTTGATAAAATAAAGACAGCTATTCGACATTTATATGACAAGCGGCTGTGAATTCAGTCTGGGGAAAACGCAGTGTGAGCATGGTCACACTGCGTAGCGGATTTTAGTGATGGCCTTTACTGACTCCACCACTGGCGTTCGGCAGGCTGATCCGCACATTTTGCATCATGCCCTGATCTTCGTGATCCAAAATATGGCAGTGCAAGACAAAATCACCTATATAGCGCTGGTATTGAGTGCGAACTATCACTTTGTAGGATTGGCCCATCGCATTTTTCACCCATAAAGTGTCCTTCCATTTGCCTTTTAAGCCTCTGTATTGCGGGTCTGGGAATTGTTTCGTGGTGTCATAATCATCCACCGCATCGTCAGTACTGACGTCTTTGTTATTCGGATCCAACACCGCCACGACCTGAAATGGATTCACATGAATATGAAAAGGATGACTTGCCAGTTTTGACGTTAAAGTCCACTCGTCGGTATGACCTAAAATCAACTCTCTGTCGATACGGCCAGGCTGATAAGGTTCGCCGTCAATTTCAAAGCGGACAGGGCTGGCTTTGGTATCAATATTAAACTCCAGTTGCTGCTTATTCGGCGTGTCCGGCAAATCCTGATGTGGCACAAAATGACTGAGTTTCAGACCGGCCTGTAAGTCGTTTATCACCGCATTTTGCATATCGGGGCTGATATTCACTTTGGCGCTTTGGATCAGCTGCTGCCCTATAGTGGATATGACAGGTCCGGCAGAGTTTTCTACTTGTACTATGCCCAGTAGTTGTGGTTCTGACGGGGTCTGATCAACGTTGGCAGACGCTGCTGCTGCATCGTCTATAACGCAATATTGTCCGCCTTCAGGGAAGATCATCAGCGTATCCCAGCGGTAACCCGGCTGGAATACTGTGACTTCTGTGGAGTCTATTTCGCTGAGCGTTAAACCATCTGCTGCAATTTGATGTTGTGGCACTAAAGCGCCGGTGCAGGATTTTTGCAGTAGTTTTTGCTCATCAGCAGCAGAAACCGGGCCTTGTAATGGTTGACCTGTCAGTTTTACCACTTTTAAGTTGATGCTGTCGCGCACCCCGGCATGCACCATACGCCAGCGTTCGACCTGACCTGCTTTGGCATCGGCAAAAAAAGGTTGCACTGCGCCATTGATACTGGTGTAACGGCCAGATTTACTCCAGCCACCCGGGCCAAATCCGGCATAATCCAGTATTTCGCCTACATCACCGGGATCGCAGATATAAGCACCATTAGCATCCATTTTCAGCGTGGGTTTTTCACCCGGTTTGGTCGGTTTGGTATAACAGCCATACTGAATTTGCTGAAACACCATGGTGCGCTCTTTAAAGGTCTGGTTAGCAGAACTGGTTAACAACAGATCGATATCCCCGGTGCGGTCTTTCGTCGGCTGTCGGGTGCCCTGAATAATTAAAGCTCCGGCCATTCCGCTGGCCACCTGAATAGCGGTAGAGCCATGACGGTGCGGGTGATACCAGAAAGTACCTGCCGGATGGTCAGCCGGAATATTGTATTCGTACTGAAAAGATACGGTAGGGTCTATCGATATCAGCACGTTGTCACTATTGCCAGCCGGGTTGATCCACAAGCCATGGGTATGCATATTGGTGCCGTTAAAACAGTGGGGGACATTGACGCCTTTCTGATGACTGACACAGCTAGGATCAGCCGGGAGCTTGTTATTTAAGGTGGCTCTGATGGTTTCGCCCGGAAATACCCGCAAAGTAGGGGCAACAAAAGGTGCGTTAGTATCAGTCTTGCTGCCTCGATAGCTGCGTAAATTGACCTGATCCCAACTGCTGGTATTTGGATTCCATAACTGGCTGCGGTTAAACACAACATCCCAATTCAGACTGGCTTCATCAGGTTGAGGCGCTCCGGCTTGTTGCTGGGCTTTGGTCAGTGGAGCATGTATCGCCCTTTTAATCTCCAGCAAAGGGGGATCTTGTAGCGGACGGGGTTGAGCTACCACAGCAGCATCACTCGCTGTAACCGTTACGAGCAGTGTCAGAGGGAGAATACGACGAAAGATAAAGTCAGACATAGGGAAGTCCTCACTATAATTCATAGGATAAAACCCGGAGCACTCCGGGTTTTATTTGGGATTTCTATTGGCGGGTTGGCGCAGTTTCCAGTCGGATTTGACCTAGGGTGATGCCAGATTGGCGGGGCTTTTCTGCGACTTCTGTCGTGGTTAAATTGGTCGGGACAAAGTGCACCATCAGATCTGCAGCATCAGCATGGCCCAGTTGTTGCGCCAGATCTGTCACTTTATAGACTAAGTCTCCCATATCTCCCATTGCATGGCCGGCATGCGCGTGGTCTGTTACACCAAAGTAGTTGATAGTCGCGACATACAACTTTTGCTCAGGCTGTTGTTCAGTACTCAGGTAGATTTTATAGGTAGTGGCAGGGGCTCCGACCATTTTCACATCTTGCAGGACCAGATAAGTATCTCCTGTGCTCTGAGACAGCAGCTCTATTTTGTCTGACGCCTGTAATTGAGCCGGAACTTGTGGATCCAGTGCCACTTTGGTGGTCGTGCCGCGTAAATCCACAGTTTTATTGCTGCTGACCGGGGCATGAGCTTTAAACTTCATCAGGGTTTTCTCAGGTTGAGCTTTGGCCAGTTGCTGTGGTGCGACTTTTTGTATGTCGCAGGCGGTTTCGTTGCTATAACGTACCGGAATTTTTCCTGGCGTAAATACATCAGCTATGGTCATGGTGGCCTGATTACCATTTTCATCAGCAAAGCTGTAGCTGGTTTGATACCAGCTGTCCGGCATACCCAGGTTGGCTTTAGCCCATGCCAGATCAATGGTTTTGCCCGCGGCTTTTTTATTAAGCCAGCACTGCCATAAACGGTCTATATTGGCATGATGCATATAAAACACTGGGTCTAAACCAGCAATAGGCACAAAGCCCATATTAGGTGTGGCACAGCCTGTCCCTACAGCACAATGCATAGCCCCATGGGGCTGCCCTTGCAGCTGATTGGAGAAATGAGTGAAATCTGTAAAAGAAAAAGCCTGAGCTGCACTGGCACTGTCTGGATCTATGGCTGTTTCATTGTCATTTAGCCCTGGAGTGCGGAACTGGTCGTATAGTGAGCCTGCGGCTTGCCCTCTGACCAGTTGCGGTAACGCTAAACCCTTGCCGTCAGGGCTGCGCTCCTGAAAATAGTCCCAGTAGGGTAACGAAAAGTTCGGATCGCCTACATGTTTTCTCAAGGTTTTTTCGTAAAAATATAAAAACATCCGGTGCCAGGGTAAAAAGTTCAGGTTACCGTGCTGGCAGGTTCCCCATACATTGTCAGTAAAGCCATCGTTAGGTACTGTGGAGTTACTCATATGCTGGTAGTAAGCATCACAGGTGGCTTTATCCAGCACTTCTAAACAACCCGGCATACGATACGCTATGTAAGCTTTCAGATCTGTGGCGTTTTTCCCTGTACCAAAAAAACCATGGGTATTGGACCAATAGGCAAAGCTGGTACGAAAATCTGCTGACATAGGATTGGCCTGACTTTTGGCTTTCATCCGCTCTATACCTTGTTGCAGAGCTTTTACTTTGGCCGGATCGGAGGAGAAGTCTTTTACGCTAATGCGGTAAGAGGCTTCGGCCAATGCGTAACTGCTGCATAACAGCAAAGAGAGGGCGATGTTAAATGTTTTTTTGGTATAGGACGATTTTTTGGACAGAGCGGCTGGCATACAAGGATCCTTTTTGTAGTCTGAACAACAGGCTGTAGTTTCTATATTCGAGATTTATTCAAACGGGCTACACAACCATAGTCCCTTTTTTAGATAAATCAACGTCGGACCAATTTATTTTGGTGATGGTGCTGGAGTGCTATGACGGAATTAAATGCAGAGGCAGGCCGGAAGATGAGTGGCAGCGAAAGAGGGGGACTGCTTTTGTTGCAAGCTGTCAGGGCCGCTGAAAAATCAGCTCAGCTTAGTTTAGAAAGATAAGCGGGTACAATTTTTGCGGCCGGACCGTAATACCCCTCAGCAAAATCACCCCGGGTCGCTTCCATATTCAGCTCCACGGTATGAGCGCCTGATTCTGCCGCAATCTTTACAAAACCAGCCGCAGGATAAACCTGACCTGAAGTGCCTATAGAGATAAATAAATCTGCTTGCATCAGCGCATCTACGCAGTCATCCATCAGATAAGGCATTTCACCGAACCAGACAATATCGGGTCTGAGTGGTTGTGGATTTTTACAGCAGTGACACAGATCGGCTGCAGTTAAATCCTTTAGCCAGCTCAGGTTTTTCCCTGTAACAGGGCATTTCACTTTTTGTAATTGGCCGTGCATTGTAATCAATGACTCAGAACCCGCTCTTTGGTGCAGGTTATCGACATTCTGGGTGATCAGTAAAAAACGGCCCCCTTTGCTTTTGTGCTGAAGTTCAAACTGCGCCAATGCCTGATGAGCCGAATTAGGTTTTAATTTGGGATCCAATAACTGAGCACGGCGCTGATTATAAAATTGATGCACTAAAGCTGGATTTCGCTGATAGCCTTCAGGGGTGGCGACGTCCTCTATCTGATGGTTTTCCCAGAGGCCATTACTGTCTCTGAAGGTTTTAATACCTGATTCAGCAGAGATACCAGCTCCGGTCAACACTACTATGTTGTTAAATCTCATAAATCAGAACCTGTGTTGCTGTCAGTGCAAAAGTATGGGGTGAGGTCCAGGCGTAATTCAATGCCTCGCTTGTCGTATCCTACTGCCAACTGAAAAAGAGAACCAGCCCCTAACCCCTATTCTTGTAAAGACCATCCCTAGAATAAAAGCTGGTGCTGCTCGCTTAAAACGAAAGGAGCGAAGATAGCCGCGTTCAATGTTTGTTTCACTTTTATCATATTTGTTGTGTCTTTATTTTGACTCTGCTATTTTCTTGCTAATTAGCACAGAGGCTGACCTATAGTTATAAAGCTTTAAGTCAATTTTGGCTTAGCTTTTAAAAACGTCTGACGTTACAGACCAAGCAGGAGTTGTATGCCAAGCCCGTCGTTAGCCTCGTTAAGTGATTATATTGATCAGTTACTTGAAGCTATTTGTGTGGTGGATGCCAATGGCCACTTTTTGTATTTGAGTTCCGGTTGTGAGCGGATCTTTGGTTATCAAAGCAGCGAAATGATTGGTCGTTCTATGATTGAGTTAGTGCATCCGGATGACAGAGAACGCACTTTGTTGGCTGCCAGCGAGATTATGTCGGGCGATGAAAAAATTGATTTTGAGAACCGTTATATTCGCAAAGATGGTCAGATTGCTCATATTCAATGGTCGGCCCGTTGGTCTGAAGATCATAATGTACGGGTGGCTGTGGCCCGTGATATCACTAAACATAAACAGTTATTAGATCAGTTACAGCATATTGCTTTTTACGATCCGCTGACGCAATTACCCAACAGAGCTTTGTTTGAAGACAGGCTACAGCAATCACTGGCGCGGGCCAGACGAGAGCAGGGAATGCTGGCTTTGTGTTTTGTTGATTTGGATAAGTTTAAAGAAGTGAATGACCGGTATGGTCATGCTGCTGGCGATTTGTGTTTGAAGAAAGCAGCAGAGCTTCTGTTGTATTCAGTGCGGGAAACCGACACTGTAGCCCGTTTAGGTGGTGATGAGTTTGTAATTGTAATGGATGCGGTAGCAGAGCAATCAGCTGTGATGGGCACCTTACAGCATCTTTTAACTAAACTGCAGCAGCCGTTTTTATTCGAACAACATCAACTGCAACTCTCGGCTAGCATAGGAATAGCGTTGTTCCCTCTACATGGTCAGGATCAGGCCAGTTTGTTAGCTGCTGCTGACCGGGCTATGTATAAGGCTAAACATGCCGGTGGTCATCAACTTGTTATGGCAACTGAGCTTTCACATTCAAGCGGAAAAAATTACGGTTAGTTTTGCTTTTATAGCTGTTAAACTTTTTTTTTCATGCAGTTGAGCTCTGTATTCCTATGTCCTTACCCCGTCGTATCCATCGCTTTTTGGGCTGGTGTTTGATTCTGCCATTTTTTGTCTGGGCTTTCACTGGCCTGGTGTTTTTTATAAAACCCGGTTATCAGGCCGCTTTTTCCTACCTGACGGTCAAAACCTATCCTATCAGCAACGCAGTTCAGCTCACTCCACAACCTGAGTGGCAGGAAATCAAATTACTGCAAACCGTGCTGGGACCACATTTAATGGTGAAACAATCAGATAGGTGGCAGCAGTTAAATCTGACGGATTTTACAGTGCGACCACAACCTTCGGCTGATGACTTGCTGCGGCTGATTAAAGACGCAATGAGCGTCGATTCGAAGCGATATGGCGAACAATTGCTGAAAACAGAGCAGGGGTTTGTCACTGATACCGGAGTGCAAATTCAGCTGGATTGGGCCAGCTTAAGCCTGTCGCAACAAGGTAAAGATACGGAATTAATTAACAATTTATACAAAGCTCATTACCTGCAATGGACAGGACAAAAAACTCTGGATCAGGTACTGGGTGTGATTGGCTTAGTGCTGTTGATGTTGACCACAGTAGTGGGAGTCTGGTTACTGATCCGTCGTCGTTGAAGGCGCTTTAATTGTTTCATCGCTGGAGATTATAAAAAAGTTCCATCTAAATGAAAATTGTTTGCAAACAAGAATGATTCTCGATAGCATGCGCAGCAGGATCAGCGCCGATACCGAAAAACTTGTTGTTAACACTCTATTTTCATTAGAAGGACTTTATTCGATGGCTTTTATCACCGCTAAAAAACATCAGCAGGTGGCCCGTTTTAATACCACTTTGTTAGCTTCAGCTTTCGCTTTGGCGTTACCGGCAACAGCAACTGCTGATCAACAAAATACTGCAACGCAAAATGACACTCAACTGGATGCTGTGGTGGTTACCGCTGATGCAGTGGAAGCAAAATACAAAGCTGAAAAAGCCAGTTCAACCAAGCTGACTCAGCCTTTGGTGAATACGCCACAAACTCTGGTTGTAGTGAAAAAAGAGTTGTTCCAGCAACAGGCTGCAACGACTTTGTCTGATACCTTACGCAATACACCTGGTATCACTATGTTGATGGGTGAAAATGGTAATACAGCCACTGGCGATTCCATTTTTATGCGTGGTTTTGATACCCAAGGCAGCATTTTTGTCGACGGTATCCGTGATTTAGGCACCATCAGCCGTGACACCTTTAATACAGAGCAAGTTGAAATCGCTAAAGGCCCTGCAGGTGCAGACAATGGCCGTGGCGCATCCTCTGGTTATATCAACTTATCGAGCAAGCAAGCCACACAAGAAGAATTCACTACAGGCAACCTGACTTTAGGTTCTGGCTCGCACAAAAGAGCCACTGTCGATTTAAATCGCCAGTTGTCTGACACTTCTGCCATTCGCGTGAACCTGCTCAAACAGGACTCAGGCGTCGTAGATCGTGATGAAGTGGAGGACAACAAAACTGGTATTGCTACCTCTTTGGCTCTGGGTTTAGGCACAGCAACCCGCGCTTATTTAAACCTGTTTCATGTGGATCAGAAAAACCTGCCAGATGGTGGTACTCCAACTGTAGGGTTAGAAGGCTACTACAATGCAGCTTTTGATGCTGACCCAAGTACAAATTTCCCCAATGGTGGCCCTAACGCCGGTAAAACTCTGGCGCCTGTGGATACCAGCAAGTTTTACGGCTCAAAAAATGATTTTGATGACGTCAAAGCCACTATGGTTACTGCAAAAATTGAGCATGACTTAGGCGATAAAACCACTCTTCGTAACACCTCACGTTTTGGCCAATCCACTCAGGATTACTTGCTGACGGGTGTGAATGCTATTACCACTACAACAGGCATCGGTGCTGCTGCTGTTGCCATCCCGGATCCAGCCAACTGGACTATTTCCCGCAGCCGTCAGGGCAAAGATCAACAAAACCAGATCTTAACCAACCAGACCCAGTTAAATTCTTCTGTTGAAGTGGCTGGTCTGACGCACGATATCAGCTCTGGTATTGAGTTTATTTATGAGAGTCAGCGTAACAATACTTTGGCTTTACCTGCAGGTACCACTCAGGTAGCGGCTAATTTATATAACCCAAGCATGGATGATGCTTTTGTTAATCCGGTTCATACCGGAGCCAGTACAGATGGCAGTACTTTAACCTCTGGCGTTTATCTGTTGGATACCATTCATTTAAGCGAGCAATGGCAATTAAACGCCAGCGCCCGTATAGATCATTACAAAACAGAAACCGATACAGTCACTATTCAGGGCACTTCAACACCACAGATTATTCCTGTAGGCACCAAGTTAGGTTCGTCAGTCGAAGCGTCAGACAACCTGGCCAGTTACAAGCTGGGTGCTTTGTATAAACCTGCAGTCAATGGCAGTGTGTATTTATCTTATGCCACCAGTCAGTTGCCACCGGGTGGTTCAAATTTCACCTTAAGTGAGACGGTTGGCAATATCAATAACCCAAATCTGGATCCACAAAAAGGCACTAATTTAGAGTTAGGCACGAAGTGGGATCTGCTGAGTGATAAACTAGCGGTCACTGCTGCTGTGTTTAAAAGCACCAACGAAAACGAAATTGCCACTGATCCGGACGGCACGGCACTGCAAGTCGGTGAGCGCGAGGTGCGTGGCCTTGAGTTAGGTGTGGTTGGAGCTATTACTTCTGCCTGGCAAATCAGCGCTGGTGCTGCTTATATGGACTCTGAAATTACCCGGGGTAATCAGGCCGGTACCAACCCTACCGACGGTGGTGTGATCCAGTGGACCCCTGAAATTACCTTTACCCTTTGGAATACCTATGAGTTGCCACTAGGTCTGACTTTAGGTGGTGGCGTGCGTTATGTCGATACAGTGGTTCGCTCCAGCAGCACCACCTTAAATCTGGCAAAAACTGCTGTGGTTGAAATGCCGGATTATTGGGTGGTTGATGCTATGGCCTCTTACCCTGTCACCCCATATGTCGACGTACAACTGAACGTCTATAACCTGTTAGACGAAGAGTATATCGCCAAGTTGAACAACGGCGGCTCACGGTATTTTGCCGGTACTCCACGTTCGTTCCGTTTGGGTGTGAATGTACAGTTCTAAATAACAATACCCTTCCTGCGTGAAGCTGCAGCTTTGTTGACTGCGCTCACTCGCCCCAGTCACATAGGATCTCTATGCTCCTTGGGTCATGCGAGCTTGTCGCCGCCCTGCAACATCACGCAGTTTGGGTATAAGCCTCACTATTGTGAGGCTCTTTGCAGGATTTTTTATGCTAATCCATATTCCACAAGTATTAACCAAAGACCAGGTGGCACAATTCAGGCAGTTGCTTGATGCAGCAGACTGGACTGACGGTCGTGCTACTGTTGGGCCACAAGGTGCTTTGGTTAAACAAAACAAACAGTTGGCTGTTGAATCACCACTGGCGAAACAACTGGGCGCCGTGATTTTACAAGCCCTTTATCAGCATCCGCTTTTTATGGCTGCAGCTATTCCGCTTCGCACCGTGCCACCACTATTTAACAGCTATCAGGGCGGCGAACATTATGGCTTGCATGTAGATGGCGCTATCCGCGGTTTGCCTGGTTCTGGTTTAAGTTTACGAACAGATCTGTCTTCGACCTTGTTTTTGTCCGAGCCTGATGACTATCAGGGCGGCGAGTTGCAAATCATGGATACCTTTGGGTTGCATGAAATTAAGCTGCCGGCAGGAGATTTAATTTTATATCCGTCCAGCAGTTTGCATCAGGTATTGCCTGTCACCAGCGGCGAGCGGGTATGCAGCTTTTTCTGGACCCAAAGTATGGTGCGTAACGATCAACAGCGTTCTATGTTATTTGAACTGGATCAGACCATACAGCAGCTGCGCTCACAGCATGGCGATACCGCAGAAGTGCTGGCGCTCACCGGGCATTACCATAACTTAGTGCGTTTATGGGCTGAGCTGTGAAACGATTTGCCTCGTTGTTTTTGCTGGTGCTGATGGTGCACTTAGGTCTGATTGCTGCTGTGGTCAGTCAGACCAGTGAACCTCAAGCCAAAGCGGTCGAAAAGGCTATAGAAGGGGTTATTATTCCTGCTCCTGTAGCGCCACAGCCAGAAAAGCCTAAGCCAAAACCGGGTCAGCCTGAACCTGTAAAAAAGCCAAAAGCCAAACCGCTGAAACGACAAAAAGCGCAAGCGAAAAAAGCAGTAGCCAAGCCAAAACCTGCGCCGCTAAAACCAGCTCCAGTGGCAGAAGCATCACCTACAGCGGTTAGTGCCCCAGAACCTGTGGCGCAAGGGGCAAATAACAAAGCTGTAGCCAAAGCAGCAGAGCCTGAACCAGCGGCAACACCGCCTGTCGCCTCAGCCAACAAAGCACTGAACAAAGCGCCACTTTATCCGACTTTATCGCGCCGGCTGAAAGAGCAGGGCACAGTCTATTTACAGGTGTTGGTGCTTAAAAATGGCAAAGTAGGGCAGCTAAAACTAAAACAAAGTTCGGGTTTTGCCCGACTGGATCAATCGGCATTAAATGCGGTGCGCGGCTGGACTTATCAGCCTGCGCAGAAGCTGGGGCAACCAATCGACTACTGGTTTGTGCAGCCTGTGGTTTTTAATTTAAATTCAATTCATTAGCGAGTAAATCATGCAAGAGAATCCCTATGGTATTGCCGCACTCTGGGCACAAGGTGACTTTGTTATCAAAGCTGTGGCCCTGATGCTGCTGTTGATGTCTGTGGCCAGTTGGTCTGTGATTGTGATCCGGGCTATTAGTTTATGGCGCTTAAAACGCATCAGCAGGGCCAGTCATGATTTCTGGCATGCCCACAGTTTTACCGAAGGTTTGCGGATTTTAAGTTCGGCCGATTCAGCAACAGGCCCGATGAACCCGTTTCGCTACATGGCTGATGAAGGTCAGGCGGCTTTGGATCACCATCAAAGCCATCAGCAGGATTTACATGGTAATTTGCCTTTAGCCGAATGGCTTACCTCTTGTTTACGCGGCGCTATTGATGAAAGTGCTGAGCAGATGCAAAAGGGTTTAGCTATTTTGGCCTCTGTCGGCTCTACAGCGCCTTTTGTCGGTTTATTTGGCACCGTCTGGGGTATTTATCATGCACTGGTGGGGATAGGTGTTTCGGGGCAAGCCAGTATCGACAAAGTTGCAGGCCCTGTTGGTGAGGCTCTGATCATGACGGCCTTTGGCCTGGCTGTGGCTATTCCTGCTGTACTTGGTTACAACGCTTTGCAGCGTGGCAACAAAGATGTGTTGAATAAAATGCATCGGTTTGCCCATCAACTACATGCCTATTTTCTGACCGGTGCAGCGCCAAAAAGCAGCAAAGTGGTCGTGCCATTAAAGGAGGCAAAATAAATGGCTTTTGGTGGTGGTTTAGATTCAGACAATGAAGTGATGAGCGAAATTAATATGACACCGCTGGTCGATGTGATGCTGGTGCTGCTGATTATTTTTATTATCACAGTGCCGGTATTAACCCATAGCGTAAAAGTCGATTTACCCCGGGTCAGCAATGAAAAACAGCAAATTAAACCTCAAACTATCACCTTAACAGTCAAAGCCGATGGCGCTGTATTTTGGGACGACATGCCTGTTGATGCCGCTGCACTTGAGCTCAAACTTGCTGAGCAGGCACAAAAACAGCCACAACCCGAGGTGCATATCAGAGGGGACAAAGCAGCTCCTTATGAGCATGTATTAAAGACGATGGCCGCTGTGCAGCAATCGGGTTTGCTGAAATTAGGCTTTATCAGCGAACCTGCAGCTTAAACTTTATTGTTCGGTTTTTTGCATAAAGTACATCGATAAAATTAAATTGCGCGCAATTTAATTGTTAGGCATTATGTTTGTACTTTCAGTGATCATTGACGCCCGAACAACAGAGCGCAACAGAGCGCAACAGAGGAACATCCGATGTCTAATCCAATTTTTGATTTAGCTGTCACCAACATCAAAGGCCAGCAGGTGGAGTTAAAAGACTATCAAGGCAAAGTGCTGCTGATTGTCAACACCGCCAGCAAATGTGGTTTTACGCCGCAGTACAAAGGTTTAGAGGAGTTGTACCAGAAGTACAAAGCTCAGGGCCTGGAGATTTTAGGTTTTCCTTGCAACCAGTTTGGCAAGCAAGAGCAAGGCAATGAAAGCGAAATCAGTGAGTTTTGTGAATTGAATTATGGGGTGTCTTTCCCCATGTTCGCCAAAATTGACGTGAACGGCCCGGACGCTTCGCCTTTATTTAAAAACCTGAAACAACAAAAACCAGGTTTATTAGGCTCAGAATCCATTAAATGGAACTTCACGAAATTTCTGATCGGCCGCGACGGCAAAGCGATTTTACGCGCAGCACCACTAACCAAACCAGAAGATTTAGAAGCTGAAATTCAGCAGGCTTTAGCGGCAAAATAAGTTTTGTGGTTCAAACTAATGTTGTAGCGGCGATCGTTAGGGTCGCCTTTTTGTTTGGACGCCAGTTTAGCTTTTTCAGAAGTGTAAAAAAGCGCCTGAAAACAGGCGCGAAATACACAAGGCTGGGATCGGTTGCGAAAAGACCTGCTTTTTTACAACCTGTTCATCCTACTGTGAGAACGAAGCTCAGTGTGCGCCAGTTCTGCTGGCCTTGTCTTGATTTAAAACAATAAAAAGCTCAACTGTGCTCTGAGCTTTCTTTATTCTTTTACTTTAATTTGTAGCCCTGCTGCTGTTAAAAAAGTAGGACGCAAAAGCTAACTGTATTTTCTTTCGCACTGAAAATTGCGGTAGCCACCAACTTTTTCGCACAACAGATTTGCATTGCTGCGCCAACAGGGCTGGAAAACTTTGCAGACTTTTATTGTCCAGCTGCAACTTATAAAGCAAATAGGCCAGGTTCAATAATAAGATATGCCGCCACTTTGGCTGCAAGGCCGGATAGGCTTGCTTCTGCTCTAATGCGGTGAAGAATTTGTGCAATTGCTGCTGATGCTCAGCTTTGACATTAAAAGAGGCACTGGCCTGATGTTCACGATATCCATAAAGGGGTAAACGCAAATGGTACAAGCGCTGCGCTGTCAGATATAAATCGGGTAATGCCATTACATCTTCGCAAAAGGCGACCCCCACAGGAAACTGAAAATCCATGGCTATTTTTTTACGATAAATTCTCAACCACGAAAACCATTGATTTATTTTAAAGACATTCGTCACTGCTTTGTCTTTTGCTAACCAACCAGAATTCTTATGCAGGTAACGGGCTTTACTCTGTGCTATGGCGGCCTCATCTGTAAATCTTTTATAACCGAGTTCAATCAGGTCAGGCTGATGCTGTTGGATGACCTGTAATACGGCCTCGACATAACCTGGCAGCAGCACATCGTCCGCATCAACAAAACCAATATAGTCACCAGTTGCATGCTTGATACCGTTGTTTCTTGCCACACTGACCCCTGAGTTATGCTGACAAAGCAGTAAGTAGCACTCAGGCATTACAGAGCTGGCCATATGCTGTCTGGCGATCTCCAGACTGCCATCGGATGCACCATCACAGATCAGCACAATTTGTACCTGCTCTGTCAGTTGAGCTTCGATAGAGTCCAGTAACTGAGCAAAATAGTCTGCTACATGATAAAAAGGCACAACAAGTGACAGTAAAACACCGGGTTGCATAAAAGGCGGGCCCGCTAGCGCTATGTAAAAATGACCTTCATTTTATCAGGATCGATACGCAACTCAGCAGCAGTTTTACATGTAGTGACAAAAAGCCTGAAGATCTGGAATCATTGAGTTTCTGTTTGAACTCTAATAAAACGCTGATTTTCGAGGTTTTCGGCTTGCTTTCATTGAGGAATTTCTAAAGACTGACGCCAGTTCATTCTGTTGTTCAGGTTGTTATAGGACCTTATGAAAAGTCTGGCGCACTCTGCTTCTGATCATCCCACGAAAGGGATCCTTTTTATGTTGCTGGCGGTTGGTATGTTTTGCGCTATGGATGCCTGCATGAAGCAACTGACAAAGCACTATGGCCCCATGCAAATTACCAGTTTGAGGGCTTTATTTGCCTGGCCATTAATAGTGTGCTGGTTAATAACTACCAACAGAGTGCAGCATTTACTCAATTCACGCTGGTCTTTGCATCTGCTAAGAGCTGTGCTTGGTATAGTGATGTTGTCCGCTTTTGTCTATGCCATTCAAAGCCTTTCTCTGGCGGACGCTTATGCTATCTTTTTTGCGGCACCGCTTCTTATCACTGCTATGTCAGTCTGGTTTTTAGGTGAACATGTGCAGCTGCGGCAATGGGTGGCTATAGGTATTGGCATGCTGGCAGTGGTCTTTATGCTCAAACCTGAAGGTGATCAACTGCTGAGTTTAGGCGCGTTAGCGGCTTTGGTGTCGGCGCTTTGTTATGCGATTTCGGCCATTACGGTTCGGGTGTTATCCCGCACCGACAATAGCGGCAATATGGTGTTTTGGCTGATGACCATGATAGGGGTGGGGGCCGGAGCTTTGGCTTATCCGGACTGGGTGGCTTTATCATCCGAACATCTGTGGTTATTTGCGCTGATGGGCTTAAGTGGTGCCATAGGTCAGGTATTTATTACCGAAGCTTTTCGTTTAGCGCCTGCTTCTGTGATTGCGCCTTTTGAATACACAGCGCTGGTTTGGGGTTTAGGTTTTGACATTTTGTTGTGGCAGTTGTACCCGGATTTATCTTTGCTAATTGGTGCAGGGGTCATTATGGCCAGTGGTCTTTATCTTTGGGCACAAGAGCGGCGTTGATTTTCCCTTCGTACTTGAAGCCGCAGCTTTGTTGACTGCACTCTGTCGCCCCAATCACATAGGTAAACTATGTTCATGGGGTCTCCTTCCTTTGTCGTCGCGCTGCAACTTCAATTACTTTGGGCTGAAGAATAGGTTGCCTGTTGTCATGCCTGTGTCATTCAGGCAGCTTAGAATAAAGTTTTTGTACAAGGTTTACTTATTATGCGGATACCACAAAGATTTTTGCTGCTCCCTCTGAGTCTGCTTACTGTGACTTTAGTCTCTGAGCGTGCTGTCGCTGCAGACAACTGTACAACTCCTCCTCTAGTGATTGCACATCGTGGCGCCAGCGGTCATTTACCTGAGCATACGCTGGAAGCTTATCAGCTTGCGATGCGAATGGGTGCCGACTTTATCGAACCGGATTTAGTGCCAACCAAAGATGGTCAGCTTATCAGCCGCCACGAAAATGATTTAACCAACACTACTAATGTGGCTGTACTAGCACAGTTTGCCGATCGCAGAACTACCAAGCGTATTGATGGCATTCCCGTCACCGGCTGGTTTAGTGAGGATTTTACGCTTGCTGAAATTAAGCAACTCAAAGCCCGCGAACCTTTGCCTGCACTGCGTCCGCAAGGGGCTGAACATAACGATCAATACTCTATTGCGACTCTGTCTGAAATTGTCGGCTTGGTTAAACAGTTTGAAGCCGATACAGGTCGTAAAGTAGGGCTTTATATTGAAACTAAACACCCGACTTATTTTCGTTATGAAGGTAAAACATCTGACGGCAAAGCCATAGCGCTTGATACCAGCAAAAAGCTGATCCAGCAATTAAAGCAACTGCAGTTTACCGACCCAAATCGGGTGTTTATTCAGTCCTTTGAAGTGCAAAATCTGCTGGAGTTAAAGCAACAGTGGATGCCGGCTCTGAAGCTGAAATTTCCACTGATCCAGCTGATAGGCGATACAGAAAAAGCCTATTTACCGCCCAAAGACAGCTTCTCTGTGCCTTATGATGTGTTTTATCACCAGCAACAAGGGACTGATTTAAAAGCTATCTATCCACAAGAGACTAACTTTTTATCGGCCGCAGCTAAGCCTTTGGATTACTCCGCATTACTGAATGAGAAAGGACTTAGCTTTTTGCACAGCTACGCCGCAGGTATTGGGCCATGGCGTAGCAGTATTTATCAAAAACACAGTCTGGCCTTAAAGCCATTTGTCAAAGCTGCACAGCAGCAGGGCTTAAAAGTGCACCCTTATACCTTCAGGGCTGAAGCTAATTATTTAATGGCCAAAGACGCCAAAACTACCTTTAGCTTTGATGAAGAAATGCAGGCCTTGTTTAAACAGGGCATAGACGGCGTATTTTCCGATTACCCTGATTTAGCCTTAAAAAGCCGCGCTTTGTTTTTGCAACGTTGCGGGCAGTCAGGTGCTTCCCTTAGCGCAGGCTAGGTTATTAACCTTGCTATCCAGCGAAAGCCGACCACACTGCGCAGTGTTTTGACCAGGCTATTGTGGCGTAGCTGAAACAGGCAACCGACGCTAAAACTCAATAGTAAACCTGGTGTAGAACCTGTAAATGCCAGTGCGCTTTGGGAAAGTTGCTGTTTTCTGAGCAACAGGTCCTGCTGCTGGAGCTGGCTTTGTACTGTCAGGACAGCCAGCTTTACTTGCTGCTTTTTAATCAGCTGTTGAATTAGCATCTTTATGCTCCGGTTTGGCTGCAAAAAACAACAGCCGCAGTTGCTGTAACGTATTTGAAAAGCCTGCTTGGGACAGCAGGTAACCCAGACTTTTCCAGCACCAATACAACAAGCCAAACTGCAACAGCACTAAGGCAAGAGCTGTGAACAGGACTGAGCTGCTTAACTGAAACAGCAGATAACCCAGCACTAATAAAATACTGCCCCAGAGTAAAATCAAACCTGCACCAAAACACACCACCAGAGCAGCAGCTAAGGTCAGGCTACGTCCTGTCAGTTGCCATTCTGCTGTCGCTATTTGTTGTGTCAGCTTGAGCTGAGCGCTATAGGCCTGCTTGACTGAATGACCAAGGGCTGCAAGGTGCGCCAGTTGATCCAAAGGGGACTGCGGATCATGAGCCAGAGCAGCCGCTACAGGCTGCTCTGGTTTTTGTGCAGGGGCTTCTGAGCTTTCGCGATAGTGCATAAGTCTGCCTTAGCCTGATTGCGCTTAATTGCGGCGCAGCAAAGCGGTCAGCAGTACACCTGCAGCAAAAGCTAAACCTGCAGTAGCCAGCGGGTTTTGCGCTGCTAATTCACGGGTTTTACTGTACGAAAGTTGTAGCTGCTGCTTAATTTCTTCTTGCTTGTGCGCCAAGGTTTCCTGTGAACTGGCGGCCGTTTTACGCAGTGTATCTTCAGCGGCGGCGGCTTTTATTGCCACAGCGTCAACGGCATGATGGGCAGCTTCAACAGCTTTTTCCGTCACTGGTGAATTTAGCGCGCTATTGCTTTTTGTCTTCGCTTGTTCAGTTGCACTTTGTGAAGTAGCCATAAAAACACTCCTAACGACAGATGATGAAATGCAGCACGATACTGCACTTTGCACTATAGATGGAGCAACGGCTGTGCCAATGAGTTATAACTCAATAAAAACAGATGCTTAGGTGTTTTTGTTTGTTTATCTCAGGCTAAAATGGCTGTAGAACTTACCCGCTGCTGGTAATTTTTACATGCTATGGAGCAGTTAATAAAAAAACCGGAGCCTGTGAAGACTCCGGTCTTGTCTTGCTCTGAATTTTGTTAGAAATCCAGTTTTAATGTCACAGTCGCAGTGCGTTCAGCACCTAAGTAGTAAGCACCTTCCTGACCACCAGCTAAGTAGTCTTCATCGTTCAGATTGTTCAGCACTAATGAAACATCTATGCCTTTAAACATGTCTTTAGAGGACAAATCTTTGCTGTAACCGACGTAGAAATCCATCACAGTAGAGGCTGGGATTTCATCTTTATTGCCACCCAAAGCTGCGCCAAAGTAAGTGTCGGTGCGTTTGGCGGTTAAACCTGCACGGTACGCATCACCTTGGTAACGCAGTGACAAGCTCAGCATAGTTTCTGGTGAGCCTGCGACTTTATCGCCCTCAAAAATAGCAGCAGGGTTAATGGCTGGTTTACCGTCTGGGCCTGTCACTACATTGCCATCGTCATCCAAAACCAAGGTATTAATACTTTGGCTGTATTCGGCGTTATTGCTGGTCAAAGCACTGTAGAGGCTCCAACCTTGCATAAATTCCCAGTTTAAGCTGGCTTCTAAACCGTTCGATTCGATACCACCTACGTTGACATAAGTACCGTCTAATTCGTTCAGATAATCCGGGCCAGCGCCATTGGCACCCGGTTGCAGGAAGGTAATACGGTTATCAAACTGTACGTCGTAATAAGTCAAAGACAGGCTTAAGTCATCGCCAAAGTAGCGTAAACCTAAGTCGATATTCTCTGCAGTTTCAGCTTCCAGTGAACCAAAATCCTGATCGGTTTCTAAAATCGCATCGCTGATAGCTTTGAAGTTTTCGGCGTAACCACCAAAGACTTCGTAGCTCTCGTTTAAGCGATACACAAAACCCAGGCTTGGCAATAAATCTGAATCGCTGTCGAGTTTACCTTCGTTACCTGCCACTATATTGTCTTTGCGGCTGACATCGACATAAAACTGCTTCACGCCCAAAGTAACAGTGAAGTCGTTCCAGCTGATTTGATCCTGCAGGTAAATTTTCTGAGTGTCAGTTTCATAAGTCCGATCGTAGTGCACCCAGTACGGTTGATTGTCGAAGTAGTGATACTGTTTCGGGTCAATCACGTTGTGCCAGTCGCGGCTTTCGTCACGGTCTTGCTGTTCCAGCCAGGCACCTAAACGCAGCTCGTGGTTTTCCATTGCCCATTTGAGTTCTGACGTCAGACCGTAACGGTCTTTTTCATAGTGGGTATGGCGGTAAGAGGATACGCGGGTGGCACCTGTTAAATCGGCATTTGGATCCAGAATCGGCTGACCTACTGCATTGACGTACTGATAAGGTGTTAAAGTACCGTTACCTGTACCACGACTGACGCGGTTACCGGCAGCATCTTCCACATAGACCTGATACGGCGGCATCCAGTCACCACGGCCAGATTGCATATGCACATAAGGTGTCACTGTCAGGTTCAGGCTGTCGGATAAATCAGTGTCAATTTTTACGTAGGTGAAGCTGTTTTCACGTAAGGTTGACCAAACTTCGGCAAAGTTTTGATCGATATCCGGGTTACCTGTCCATACGTTGGTCAGACGATCCCACTCCGGGTTTTCGAAAAACTGAGCTAAAGAGACGGTGTTGTAGTTGTCTTCTTCAGCATCATCATATGAAAAGCGTGCTGTGATGGTGGTATTTTCCAGTTCAGTCACAGTTTTTACTTCACCGTGCAGACGGTCAGTAAAACCATTGCTGCCTGAACCTATCCATCTGTTGTTAAAGCTGTCAGACAAGCTGAAATAGGCTGTGGTATTGCCACCAATCTGGCCAGTATCAAAACGAGTGTAATAACGCCGCGCATTATGATCGCCACCTGTCACACCGACTGACAGGTTTTCTTCGGCCAGCGGGTTGTTGGACACAAAGTTTAAAGTACCGCCCAGCGCGTCTAAAGAAGCAGAGGCGATATCAGAGGTTCCTTGGCCCACTTCGACAAAAGCGGTGTTTTCTGTGTCCAGGTAACGGTTGGCTTTACTGCCACCGCCATAACCAGAGCCACCATTAGGTAAACCATCTACGGTAATACCCAGTTGTTGCTCGTTCAGGTTGACATTAAAACCGCGCATTGAAATAGTGGTTGACCAGTCGTCACCACCAAAAGCGTCGCCTTGGCCAACGCTAATGCCTGGCAACTGGCTGACTAAATCAAGCACATTGCCTATTGGCGCTTTGGTATTTTTAATGGCTTCGTCTGTGCTGTTATTGGCGTAGCTAATACGTTTGCCGGTAATGGCCAACACTTCGACTTCCTGCTCTTCAGCCGCTGCCGCTGCGGCTTCTTCTGCGACAACAGGTACCGATAAACCTAAGGCTGAACTCACTGCCAAAGCGAGCAGATGTTTGTGATGTAATGCCACGTCGAACTCCATTGTGTTGTTTGAATTGAAGAAAACGTCGTTATTCTGGAGTGGTCTGATGACAGCGCAGTGAAAGACCTGTGACAAAATGAAGTAATTGATATGTAAGTTTTATGAAAACTTGAGGGGCTGTTTTGTGGGTAATTCAAAGAAAAAACTGGAGTTCAAACAAGACTTTGGCCTATGCTGAACTGAGGTTGTAGAAGGTGAAGTCGATGCAACAACTGCTGTATTTGGGAATGCTCTGTGTGGCCTTCATGACTGTTCCTGTAAAGGCGCAGCAGCTACAGCTTTTAGTAGGGGTGGAAAAACCTCCTTATATCAAAGTATCGACTCAAACCGGCTACGAACTGGAATTACTTAGTGCTGTGGTCAAACGTATGGGCTTTGACTGTCAGTTTATTCATGTGCCTAATGGTCGATTACTGGATGTATTTAACGAAGGCCAGGCTGATTTAGTATCACTACAGCGCAGCGCTCCAAAGGGGCTGTTCGCCACCGAATCCTACATCAGTTATCAGAATATTCTGATAGTACGCCAAGACTTGTATAAAGAGATCCTGAGCTTAAGCGATTTAGTGGGGCTTAGAGTGATGGCTTTTCAAAACGCCCTCAAGTTTTTGCCGCCAGCTTATGCCGACGCCATTAATAAAACCAGCAGTTATCTCGAAGTGGTGGAGCAACATCAATTGCCAGCTTTACTGTTAAAGAATAGGGTGGATGTGCTGGTGATGGACAGAAATATCTTCTGGCACTACTACCACCAAACTGCCCCTGATGACAGCAGCCTGAAAGTGCTGAGTTTTTTCCAGCCGAATCACTATCATATGTTAGCCCTTACCCCAGAAGTCGCAGAGCGTTTTAACAAAGCTCTGATGGAGGTGAAACAGTCGGAGTTGTTTAGCCAGTTACAGCTGAAATACTTTGCTGAGTTGAATCAGTAGCGGGAATGCAAGGATGCAAGGCGGTTCACTTCGAAAGAACAGGTGAAATCGACGCCCCCTGGGCATAACTTGATAAAATTAAGTAATATAAAACAAGGTAAAGCGTTGTTATTTAATTCGAGGGTATGGATATTCTTAAGGTCATTTTTTGGCTGCTTTTGATATGGCTTTTGTTCACTTTAGCTAGCCGGATTTATTGGTATAAAAAAGAAGGCTATGGTTATGCAAGTTGGTTTTTCGAGTGGTTATTAGCTTGCTTTTCTTGCGCTGGCGTTTACGTGGTTGCCTATGATACTCCACTACTAGACCAAAGATTTTGGTGGTTTGTCCTTCTCTTGGTTCTCGGGTCAACAATCTATAGATTAAGAAGCCAACGTTTCAAAGCTCAGATGATGCAACTTAATGGAGTACAAGTTCTTTTGGTTAAATCGCTTATGGCTCTTTTCACTGCACCAGTAGTTGCTATTCTGTTGGTAAACGCCAGTAACTTGACTGGTGTATGGACCTCAGGATCTTGATACCCTCTGAAGTAGCTGGCTGAGCTGGTTCTACTAGAGCAACTTACTTTATCTTCACCCAGCGAAGGCTAAGCTTTAGCTCATTTAGCCTGGAGAGCAAAAGAGTTGTCGGCCTGAAGGAGTGAGTATGAAATACCTTGTCACTATTTTGCAGCTTTGCTTTAGTCTCTTTGCCTATAGCGATCAGCCAACTCCGTTATCCGGTTTTGAAGCTTTGCAATGGCAGCAACGTATTATTCTGGTCAATAATCTTCAAGACCCGCAGAGCGTATTGACTCTTTTTGAACAAAACAAAACTGAAATCAAAGAGCGGGATATTATCTGGTTTGTGTTTTCTGGAGACGAGGCCCACACCAATTATCAGGGCGCTTTGTCAGGTGATTTTATCGCCAAAACCAGAGCTAGCTACCAGCTTGAGTCCGGAAAAATTATGCTGATTGGTAAAGATGGTGGCGTGAAGTTTTTGCTCGACCGTATGGATTTAGAGGCGATATTTAAAGAAATTGACGCCATGCCGATGCGACAAAACGAGATGGCACATTGAGTGTGGTTGGTTCTTGTTGGTTGAATGGTTGATGGTGCAATGCCGCTTCGCGGCGATTGCACCCTACAGCAGGCATTAAAAAAGGACCCGAAGATCCTTTCTAAATAAGGTTAGATCAATATTTAGCAGGCTGATCCGGCTTAGGCAAAGTGGCTTTGATAAAGTCACGTAAGTCCTGATTCGACTGACGTAAGTCGTCGTAACGCAGGTACATCATATGACCGCTACGGTAGCCTTTGAAGCTCAATCTGTCTTTCATTTTGCCACTTGGGTCTAACTGCCACATATTGTATTTGGCATCAAAATAGTTGGTGGCGCCGTCGTAGTACCCCGATTGCGTCATCACATGCAGGTAGGGGTTTTGCGCCATGGCCTGACGCAGGTTTTCGCCTGTATTGTCATTGCTTCTGTCCCACGGGTGCACGTTACCAAACATATTGTATTTCACGTCGGTTTTGTAATTCAGCTCGTTTTTCAGGTAGTTATTAATAGCGGGCGTAAAAGAGTGCAGCCATGAGGTCAGCTCGGCGTTGTAATCCGGTTCTGAGCCTGCATCTTTTTTATCTATACCCAAATAACGTGAGTCTAAACGGCCAACGGTCTGGCCACGTTCACGCAGCAATTCTTTCCAGAAAAAATCGGTATTGATATCCAGATTATTTTGCAACACAGCTTTGACTGATAAACCTGAATATTTCGCCACTTGCTCAGCAATCTGTTGTTTTTCAGCTTGAGGTAAAGAGTTACCTTTGGCTAAAGCAGGTAAGTAAGTGTTCAGGGTAAACTCTTCGACTTCTGGCAGATAGTCGGTTAAGTCTTTTTGCTGTAAATCGCTAGAGAGCGCTTTGTGATACCAGGCTGTGGCGGCAAAGTAGGGCAGGCGGTTAGCCACATCAACAGGGCCTTCACGTTTAATGCCTATTTCAGTAGGGGACACCAGCACGACGCCGTTTAAGTACATCCACTGCTGGTTTTGCAGCGCTAAAGCTAAACCCGACACCCGTGTGGTGCCATAGCTCTCGCCAATCAGGTACTTAGGTGATTCCCATCTGTTGTAGCGGCTGACAAAAGTGTTGACCCATTCAGCCAGATATTTGATATCCGCATTGACACCAAAAAACATTTTTTGTTGCTGATCCGGGCTTGGCATTTTGCCATCTTTACCAGGCAAGACGCGGGAATAGGCGGTGTTTACCGGGTTTACAAAAACGATGTCTGCGGTATCCAGCACCGAATAAGGGTTTTGTTTTACGCCATAAGGTTGCAGCGGGTAGCCTTCGCTATCGACATTCAGAGCTTTAGGGCCTGTGTAAGCAATTTGCATCCAGACTGAGGCGGAACCCGGGCCGCCGTTAAAGGAGATCAGCAAAGGGCGGCTTTTTCTGTTTTTTACATCCTGACGTTCGTAATAGGTATAAAAAACGGCAGCCGTTGGATTGCCTTGCTCATCCCATACCGGCTGAGTGCCAGTGTAGGCTTTGTAACTGAAATCCTGATCCAGCACTGTGGTTTCATGTTCTGTCACCACTACTGAATCCGCGTCTATTTGTACACTGGCATTTTTTGCAGTTTTGGCATCTTCAGCCTGAACAGCAAGGCTTAAGCTGGTGGCACTCAGGCATAAGCTGAGCAACAGAAGTGGACTGATTTTCATAGAGTTCCTGCTAGTTTTTGTTGTTTATAGTGCTGGGGATTGTCATTCAGCTTACTGTTTAACTCACAAAACACAAAATAACCATCTGTGTTGAGACTAATTCACCTGAACTTGGGATACCGTGCTTTGTCTGTTGCTCCGCACTTCTTGCCTAAAAGTCCAGTAGGCTGATTTGAACGGTGCAGGGCTGTTGCTTTGCTTTTATACTGGTTTTAAACATCTGTGAAGGAGAACGTAGTGAGTATCGAACTGCAACTTGAACAACTCAAAACCCAGCTTTCGTCTCATATGCCTGCTGATGGTGTTAAAGAATGTATTATTCCTGAGCTGTATTTATACCGCACCGAAGTTACGACCGACGTGACTCCGGTGGTCTATGACCCTTCTTTATGCATTATGCTGCAGGGCGAAAAAGAGGTGTATTTAAACAACGATAAGCTGGTGTACGATCCTTTAAGTTATTTGTTGGTGCCTGTGACTGTGCCTGTCAGCGGCAAAGTCACCAAAGCCAGTGTCAATAAACCTTATCTTGCGCTGAAGATGACTATTGACTTAAAAAAGTTGGCTGATCTGGTGATTGATTTAGGTGGCAGGGTCGAACGTAGTAAAGATCAGGTGAAAGCTATGTCGGTTGGCCGGGTGGATGAAGCTTTATTATCTGCGGTCAGTCGTATGGTTCAATTGTTAGATAAACCGTCCGATATACCAGTGCTTTATCCGCTATTAAAACGCGAAATTTTATACCGTTTATTATTAGGCGATTTAGGCAGTCAGTTACGTGATTTTATGCTGCTGGATAGTCAGGGACACCGTATCAGCAAAGTGATTGAAATACTGCGGAAAAAATTCAATGAGCCACTGCGAATTAAAGATTTAGCCGATGAGGTACATTTGAGTGAGTCCGCTTTGTTTCAGGCCTTTAAGGCCGTGACTGCGATGTCACCTTTGCAGTATCAGAAAAAATTACGCCTGAATGAGGCACGCCGTATTATGTTACATGAGGGCATTGAAGCGGCCACTGCCAGTTATAAAGTAGGTTACGAAAGCCCTTCGCAGTTTAGCCGTGAGTACAGCCGATTATTTGGCGCTCCACCTAAAGCTGATATCGAAAGAGTGCGTTTGCAGGGCGGTTAAAAATGGGGGGCAGATCATATTGGTTATGCGTAACTAATGTGATCTGACCCCATTTTTAGTTTATTGCTGTAACCACATCCGAGCGCTACGTGCCGGAATAGTCACTTTTAACCACTGCGTATTGACCTGAAAGCTATTGCCACTGATCACATCAGTGTAATTGACATACCAGTTCAGCTCGTTGGCGTAGGTATCGACCCAATACTCCTGTGGCGTGTCACATTTGTTAATGCCTACTATGCCCTTTTTATCACGTTTAAACAGCAGGAAACACTGACCGTGTCCCAGTACTTGCATGCCACTGCCTTGAGTACTGTTGTGAAAACGGATCATGTTTTTAATGTCCGCTCTTTTGTAAAAGTCCTGCCAGCGGTAACCGTCTAAATTAGCAGTTTCGCCGTGATCCGAATAAATCATCGGCGTGCCACCGTTTCGACCCAGAATATAAGCGTGAGCCAGTGTTTCATCTGTACTGTTCATGATCTGATAGCGGAACCCATCGTTGGTTGGAATGTCATGCGTGATGGCAAAAGTCACAGCTTTGTTCCAGGCCAGCGCTTGACCATAAGCGCCGGGGTCGGCCAATACGCTCATCGAACCACCAAAACTGAAGGCATTACGCATAGAGGCAAACAGCGGGAAGTCGTAGGCACTGTGACTGGTGTTGTCCAGATAAGGTTTTAAAAACAGCTCGTACTCCTGATTGCCTGAGCCACCCGAGGTAATGACTTCACCAAACACATGCATGCCACTGATTAAAGCCGGAGTAAACACCGCATTAATATGTGCATTGGTCATATGTTTCACTGCATCCACCCGGAAGCCTTTAATACCCATATTTTTCAGTGCCTGTAAGTAGGCTTGCTGCTGAGCTATGACCCAGTTGTTATTATCCAAATCAGGTAAGCCGGTATCGCTGCCACCGCCACAAAGCCGGTAATATTGTACTTGCCAGACGTCCAGGTAATTGCTGATACAACCTGCTGCATGAAAGTCTGAACCGGACAGAAAGTTCTGTGTTAAATCGCCATACAGCTTCTGATTATTGGCATAAGTCCAGTTCGCCTGATAGCTGTTGAGTACTGCAGAGCCCGGGTAGTTCAGATCAATGCGCTGTGCGCTTTCATTCGCCATATGATTCAGTACCACGTCAGCATAGACTTGAATACCTCTGCTGGTCATGGTCTGGATCAGCGTTTGTAGCTGTTGTTTGTTGCCGCGAGGATGGTCGATTAAGCGTAAATCCTGTGGCTGATAACGAGCCCACCATTGTTCACCACTGGACTTCATCGGAGGGGCTATCAACACTTTTTTATAACCAGCCTGCTGAATTTCAGTGGCTTTGGCGGTAATTTCACTGTAATTCCAGTTAAAGGCATGCAAAATAACGTCGGCATAAGCCGGGCTTGCACAAAGCAGGCTCGCACCCACTAATGTATAGAGTGATAATTTCATTCGTTTTACCCTGTCATTTTTTTAATTGGCCACTTTGACGGCGAGTTTTTGCTCGTCCTGCCCGTGGTTGTCTTTTTGTACACCGGTGACAGATAAAAGTTATGAAATGTTAGTTAATTTGTAAACAAAGTTGTGAGATTGTTTATAAAATGCATACGTATTCAGCGTGAAATAGCATTTTTTAATGCATGGCCTGCCATTGCTCCAGCCATAACCAGATTTGTTGTTGCTGTTGCCGGTTAAACTCGTGGCCTGCTTCAGTCCAAATTTCAGTGCGAAGTGCTGATTCTGCGCCAAAGGCCTGCCAGACTTTTTTCAGTTGTTGTTGCCCTTGAATAACGCCTTGTGCTGGCATCAAGGGATCTTGTCCGCCACTTATTAAATACAAAGCTTTGGGCGCCATTAAACTGACCTGATCCGGAATATCCAACTGACGGGCCAAGCCTGGATGCAGCATATAAAAGGATGACTGGCCTTTAGTTAAATTAGCATCAGGCCGTAACAGCTGCTGATAAGTATTAAACCAACAAATAGCAGCGGTGGCCTGAATATGTTCAGACAAAGCCGCAACTTGCCAGGCCCGGTACGCGCCCATCGAAAAACCCAGCGCAGCAATTTTACCTGCAGGTACATCTGGCCGTTTTGCTAAAAACTTCGCTAGCTGCATGTCTTCATAGGCGGACAAGCCTGCCAGTGAATGGCCTGTTGCGATGAGGTTCGCTGCCAGTTGTTGTTGCTGTTCGTACTGAATGGGCCCACGTTCACCAAAGCCTGAGGTATCAGCGGCCAATACCAAATACCCCTGAGCGGCCAGTTCGTCTCCAATAAACTGGCCACCGTAGTATTTATTCACCCACTCTTTGGCTTGTTTTTGCACAGGAGAGTCTGCAAAAGGCCGGATCATTTTTTCTTTGCCAATGACAAAATAAGCGCCGTGATCATGCAGCAATAATACCGCTGCTTTAATGGGCTGATTTTTTGGAGTGAGCAACAGTGCCTTGCTATGACTGATGCTGCTTAACGGAATTTGCCACAGCTCAGCATTGTAACTACCTCTGTCTTCCTGTTGCAGTAAGACAGCAGGCGCTAGCGTCGCTGCTGCCGGAGCCAGCAGGGCGTCCAGGTAAAACTGACGTTGCTGTTGTTGCCAAACTCTGATGAGAGTTTGTTCCTGCCAGCTACCTGAGTAGGTCGGCGCTGGTGTGGCAGGCAAAGTCACTGAAGCTTCTGCGAAAACACTGCTGAAAATCAGCCACAGTACCCCACATAATCTGTTCATAGTCACTATCTCAACTGCATTTTGTTTAGCATATATCACAGTCAAATTTCAGGTTGAACTAAGGGCGGAAAATTCCATAAAACGAACAGGCAGAGTGATGAAACGCATCTAGACAACCGTTAATCGTAAAGGATGCGTTGAGTAAACAGTTTTGTTATGCTCGCTTACGAATTTTATTAGCACTTACCTCTTCTTCATTGAAATCAGGGTTTCAAGCGAAGAAGGGTACAAAATCCGGGGAACAGGATAGATGAAATACGCATTAAGCGCCGTGGCTTTGGCTTTATTAACAGCCTGTGGCCAACCAAGTGACACCAGCAAAACACAAGAAACAGTGATGACAGAAACTCAAGCCGCTCACCCTTTTACCTACCCAGTCACAGCTAAAGGTGACGTGGTTGATAGTTATTTTGATACTAAAGTTGCGGATCCTTACCGCTGGCTGGAAGATGATCGCAGTGAACAAACTGGTAACTGGGTGAAAGAGCAAAATAAGGTCACTTTTGCTTATCTGGACCAAATCGGCTACCGCGACCAAATCAAACAACGTTTAGAAGCGCTGTGGAACTATGAAAAAGTAGGCGCACCTTTTATTGAAGGTGACTACACCTACTTCTTTAAAAATGACGGCTTACAAAACCAGTCTGTGCTGTACCGTAAAAAAGGCGAAGCTGAAGCCGAAGTCTTTTTAGACCCAAATACCTTCAGTACTGACGCCACCACCTCTTTGGCCGATGTATCTTTTTCTGAAAACGGTAAAATTCTGGCTTATTCCATCTCCGAAGGCGGCAGCGACTGGCGCAAAATCATTATTATCGACGTAGAAACCAAAAAGCCTATTGAAGAAACACTAGTGGATGTGAAATTCAGCGGCGTGTCGTGGAAAGGCAATGAAGGCTTTTACTACTCAAGTTATGACAAACCAGAAGGTAGCGAGCTGTCGGCCAAAACCGATCAACACAAGCTGTATTACCATAAGTTAGGCACAGCGCAAAAAGACGACGCAGTGGTGTTTGGTGGTGTCGATGCGGAAAAACACCGTTATGTCGGTGGTGTAGTAACGGATGATGGTAAATACCTGATTGTCTCTGCCGCCAATGCGACGTCCGGCAACAAAGTGTTCTTAAAAGACTTAACCCAAGCCGATAGCGCTTTTGTCACTTTATACGCTGAAGGCAATGCTGATTTTGAGTTTGTCGACAGCCGTGATAATGCCTTGTATTTTGTCACTAACCTCAATGCTCCGAATAAAAAACTGATTAAAATTGATGCGACAGCCCCAACGGCTGACAAGTGGGGTGATGTGATCCCAGAGACAGCCAATGTGCTGGATGTCAGCAAAGGTGCAGGTTTCTTATTCGCCAATTACATGGTGGATGCGATTTCTCAAATCAAACAATACAACTATGACGGTAAGCTGGTGCGTGATGTGACGTTACCAGGCTTAGGCACAGTCTCAGGTTTTGGTGGCAAAACTAAAGACACTACCTTGTATTACAGCTTTACCAACTACAACACTGCACCCAGCACTTTTGCCTTTGAGCCCAAATCTGGCGAAACCAGCACCTATTACAAAGCTGCTGTGAAGTTTAACAGTGACGATTACGAGTCGAAGCAGGTGTTTTACACCAGCAAAGATGGTACTAAAGTGCCGATGATCATTACCCACAAAAAAGGTATTCAGTTGGATGGCAACAACCCAACCATGTTGTACGGTTATGGTGGTTTTAACGTCAGCCTGACACCAGCTTTTAGTGTGGCTAATCTGGTATGGATGGAAATGGGCGGTGTGTACGCTGTGCCTAACCTGCGTGGTGGTGGTGAATACGGCAAAGCCTGGCATGACGCTGGTATTCAGTTGAAAAAGCAAAATGTGTTTGATGACTTTATTGCTGCAGGTGAATACCTGATAGCGCAAAAATATACCTCAAGCAACAAACTGGCGATTCGTGGTGGCTCTAACGGTGGTTTATTAGTCGGTGCTGTGATGACGCAGCGTCCTGACTTGATGAAAGTGGCTATTCCACAAGTGGGCGTGCTGGATATGCTGCGTTATCACACCTTCACCGCTGGTGCGGGTTGGGCGTATGACTATGGTACGTCTGAGCAAAGCAAAGAGATGTTTGATTACATCAAAGGCTACTCGCCTGTGCATAACGTCAAAGAAGGGGTGGCTTATCCGGCAACTCTTGTGACTACAGGCGATCACGATGACCGTGTAGTTCCGGCGCATTCCTTTAAGTTTGCTGCTGAACTACAGGCCAAAGCAACAGGTCCTAACCCGCAGATGATCCGTATTGAAACTAATGCTGGTCACGGAGCTGGTGTGCCAGTGTCCAAGCAAATCGAGCTAGCTGCGGATATCTTTGGTTTTACCTTGTTTAATATGGGTGTGAAAGAGTTACCAAAACAATAAGTTAAAGCGATAGTCAGTGCTGCACAAAAAACCAGAGCCCTTTGCTCTGGTTTTTTATCTCACAGGTGCTGTGCAAAGCCATAGGCCTGCATTACTATGTCGCCCTTTGTGTTGGGTCGCCGTTTGAGAGACGGACTGCTAAAAAGTAATGGATACAGGAGATATCGTATGAAGAAGTGGTTAGCTGTGGCTGTATTAGGTATTGCGCTGGCAGGTTGTAGCTCTGTGCCGGATGACTGGAGCAATATGACACAAACTGAAATACAAAGCTGGCAAGCCAGTGGTTTTACTGCAGAAGTTGCTCAGCAATGGAAAGCCAGTGGTTTTAATTCAGAAGCTGCAGGTCTTTGGAAAACTGCGGGTTTTAACCTGGAGTCTGCAACAGAGTGGTCTGCACAGAAATTTAGCGCTGAAGAGGCGAAAAACTGGGTTGCTACAGGTTTTGAACTGGATGACGCTGTCGATTATCGCGCCAGAGGTTTATCGCCTATTCACCGTGAACAGGCCGTTGAATAACCTCAGAGTCTGACGTCATTTTTTAGTACAGAGCCCGGTTTTTACCGGGCTTTTTGTTGCGGCTGCTTTTTGAGTGACCTCACAGTGTTTTTATTTCGCAGTTCTTATTCAAACTGTCGTTTTGTACTTGAACAGAATTCGCTTCTACGCTCTGATGAGGTTAACTTCAATGGAGACTATCGATGACAGATTTTCGCAGTGATACAGTCACCCAACCCAGTGCCGCGATGAAAGCCGCTATGCTCTCTGCGCCTTTAGGTGACGATGTTTTTCAGGACGACCCGACGGTCAATGAGTTACAGCGTTATGCCGCAGAACTTTTAGGTTTTGAAGCTGCGTTATTTGCGCCCAGTGGCACCCAAACTAACTTAATAGCGCTGATGGCACATTGCCAGCGCGGTGATGAAGCCATAGTGGGGCAACAGTGGCATACCTACCGCTGGGAAGGCGGTGGTATGGCGGTGTTAGGTTCTATTCAGCCCCAGCCAATTGAGCACCAGCCTGATGGTACTTTGGCCCTTGAGCACATTCGTGCTGCGGTAAAACCGGACGACCCACATTTTGCCCGCACTAAACTGATAGTGATGGAAAACACTACAGGCGGAAAAGTCCTGCCCTTGTCTTATATGAATTCGGTGGCCGCTTTAGCCAAAGAGCTGGGACTTAATTGCCATATTGATGGCGCCCGGCTGATGAATGCGGCCGTGGCTTTAGCGACAGCAGATGGCTCAAATCCAATCCAAAAAGCCAGAGCGCTTTGCGCTGGTTTTGATTCAGTGTCTTTGTGTTTATCTAAAGGTTTAGGTGCTCCGGTAGGCTCTTTGTTACTGGGCAGCCATGCTTTTATTCAGCAGGCAAGACGCTTGCGTAAAATGCTCGGCGGCGGTATGCGCCAGGCTGGTGTGTTGGCTGCAGCTGGTTTATATGCACTGCAACACAACATAGAGCGTCTGGCAGAGGATCATCAGCATGCGCAGCAACTGGCCGAAGGTTTACAGCGGATAGCAGCCGAACATCCGCTGCTCAAAGGCAAACTGGAGCTGGTAGCGGTCAATACCAATATTTTATTTACCGATATAGCGCTTGATGTCGCGGAGCCGTTATTGGCTTATTTGGCGCAGCAGGGCATTCAATTAACCAGCAGTAATTACAATAAAGCCGATCAGCACTTTAAGCGTGTGCGTTGGGTCACACATCTGGATATCAGTGCTGCGGATATTCAGCATGCACTGTCGGCGGTGCAAGGCTTTAGTGGCTAAGACTAAGCCGCTGATTTCTGAGATGGCCTGCTCTGTTTTTCTTTGCTGAAGCTGTTAAGGTAAAACAAACAACCCAAAAGTAAAAACAGAAAATCCGGGGCTATCTATGAAACTCACTTTCGTCGCTTGTCTGACGGCTGCACTTTTTGCCAGCAGTTATGCCGATGCAGCTTATTACCGCTCGCCTTCACTGCAGCAAAACCAACTGGTGTTCACCGCCGAAGGTGATTTATGGCTAAGCTCTGTCAATAGCAGCGAAGCCAAACGCCTGACTACGCATGCTGCTGAAGAATCTCAGGCGCTTTTTACCCCAGACGGTAAAGCTGTGGTGTATGTAGCGGCTTATGATGAGACGCCGGATATTTATTATTTAGCTTTGGCGGGCGGTGCGCCCAAGCGTCTGACTGCGCTCAATGCCAAAGTGAAATTACAAGGCTGGAGTCTGGACGGCAAATTGTTGTACAGCACAGATGCCATGACAGGGCCTGTAAACAGCTGGGTGCTGAAATTACTCGATTTGGAGACTCAGCAGACCGAAACCTTACCGCTATTGGACGCCGTTGAAGCTGTGCTGGATGAACAAAACGGTTATGTCTATTTTATCCGTTATGGCTTGCAATTAACGGGGGATAACGCCCGTCAGTATCAGGGCGGCGCTAAAGGTCAGCTCTGGCGCTGGAAACTGGGCTCACAACGTGAAGCTGAACGCTTGGTGGCTGATCATCAGGGGTCAATACGTCACCCTATGATCTGGCAAGGTAAGTTAGTACTGGTCAGTGACGCTGGCGGTAATGCCAATTTATGGTCTTATGACCCGGTATCCACCCAACTGAAAGAGCTGACCAGTCATCAGGATTTTGCAGTTCGCTCAGCTCGTATGGATCAGGGCAAAGTGGTGTATCAACTGGGCGCTGATATCAGGTTGGTGGATTTAGCCTCAGGCCTAAGCAGCACACAGGCTCCGGTATTGGTCACGGACTCACCACAGCAACGTCAGCGTCTGTTAAGTGAGCCTTTAAAGTATCTCACATCCGATTCAGTCGGCTTCGCTAAACAAAAGTTGGTATTAACCCTGCGTGGCAAAGTGCAGGTATTATCCAAGGCGCCTCAGCGTATAGTCGAGCTGGCAGTGCCTGAAACAGCACGAGCCCGCAGTGCTGTTGTCAGTCAGGATGGTCTGTGGGTGTATTTGATTTCCGATCAGTCCGGTGAGCCGGAAATCTGGCGATATGCTGCCGATGGTTCGGACCAGGGTAAACAGCTGACTAAAGATGGCCGAGGTTTTCGCTGGCATTTAAGCTTATCCCCAGATGGGCGTTATTTAGCGCATGATGATAAACAAGGCCAGCTCTGGCTACTGGATGTCAGCACTGGCAAAAATCAGCTGTTGTATAAAAGTGGTTCAGGTTTAAGCCCTTACAGCGATTTAAACTGGAATAAAAACAGTAATTTACTGGCTTTTACCACAGAGAAAGATGGCGTGGGTCGTCAGCAAATTGGTTTGTATTCCATCAAAGAGCAACAAGCCAAATTACTGACCACAGATAAATACAACTCCTACAGCCCTGCTTTTCATCCCGATGGCGACTGGCTGTATTTTTTATCTGAACGTGAATTAAAACCCACCCCGGGCGGCCCTTGGGGCGATCGCAATATGGGGCCGGCTTTTGATAAAAGGGCGCAGGTGTTTGCTTATGCACTCAATAGCACAGCTGTGTTCCCATTCGCAGCTGAAACCGAGCTGACGGCAGGCTTGGAAGGACAAGCTAAAGCCATCGCATTTGAAAATTTACCAGGCCAGCTATGGCAAGTACCAGTAGCGGCCGGCAATTATCAAAAACTGCAGGCCGGGGCCGATTATTTGTATCTGCAGGAGTTTGAATACAGCGGCGATGCAGGGGCTGTCAGAGCAGTAAAAATTGAACCAGACAATAAAAAGCTGCTGAGCTTTGCCGGTAAGGTGAGGGATGTACAAAGCAGCGCTGATGGTAAGTCATTGTATTTACGCTATGAAACCGAACCTGGTCAGTACAGGTTTTTCTTAGGTTCAGCCACAGCCAAAGCGCCGGAGGGTGAAGACGCCGAACCATGGACGGTGGATAAAATCAGCCTGACCCTAACGCCTAAAGCTGAATGGCAACAAATGTTTCATGATGCCTGGCTGATGCATCGTGAATTTTTATTCGACCCAGCTATGCGGGGTGTCGATTGGGGCAGTACCAAAAAGCGTTATCAGCCTCTAGTCGACAGAGTGACAGACAGATTTGAGCTCGATGATGTACTGGCGCAACTGATTGGTGAATTGTCGGTATTGCACTCGCAAGTGCGAGGCGGTGATTATGCCAAAGCCAGTGAAAGCAGCAAAGCCGCCAGCCTTGGTGCTGAATTTATCAGCCGTAATGGCAAACTGATGCTGCAGACTATTTATCAGACAGACCCGGATTTACCTGCTGTAGCCAGTCCACTCAATAGCGCTGGAGTGGAACTCAAAGCAGGCGATAGTGTAGTGGCTGTGAACGGCAGAGCGGTCGCTACAGTGTTGGATCTGCATCAGGCCTTACAGCAGCAACAAGGTCAGCAAGTACTGTTGCAGTTCGAGCGCGACGGCAAAAGCTTTAAAAAAGTGGTAGTCCCCGTCAGCCCACAACAAGAACAAACATTAAGGTATCAGCACTGGGTACAGCAGAAAAAGCAGCAGGTAGAGCAGCAAGGTCAACAACAGCTGGGGTATTTGCATTTGTACGCCATGACCGCCGGCGATATCAGCAACTTTGCCCGTGAGTTTTATGCCAACGTGGATAAACCCGGTTTGATTATTGATGTGCGCCGTAACAGAGGCGGCAATATCGACAGCTGGGTGATTGAAAAGCTGTTACGTAGGGTTTGGGCCTTCTGGCAACCCACTCAGGGCAAAGCCTATGGCAATATGCAACAGACATTCCGTGGCCAGTTGGTGGTACTGACCGATCCTCTGACCTATTCAGATGGCGAAACTTTTGCCGCTGGTGTGAAAAGTTTAGGGTTGGGTCCGGTAGTTGGACAACAAACTGCGGGTGCCGGCGTCTGGTTGTCGGGCCGTAACTTATTGGCTGATATGGGCGTGGCACGGGTTGCAGAGACAGCACAGTTTGATAGAGACGGCCGCTGGATCATCGAAGGCCGGGGTGTCAGTCCTGATGTGTGGGTCGATAATCTGCCGTACGCCAGTTTTAACGGCCAGGATGCACAGTTATCTTATGCCATCAGTCTGTTGCAAAAACAGTTGCAGGAAAAAGCCGTATCAGAACTGAAAGCCGAACCCGTAAAACCCGGCATAGCCAAAGATGCACAAAAGCTAAGCTGGTAATATACCCGTCGTACTTGAAGTTGCAGCTTTGTTGACTGCGTGTTCTCGCCCCAGTCACATAGGTAAACTATGTGACTGGGGTCTCACGCTGTTGTCGCCTCCCTGAAATTCCAGGTTACTTGGGTATAAACTCAAAATGGGGGAGAAAGCAGGTTACGAAAAAACGTAATGGGTTTTTGTCCTGCTGTTGGATGTAAGCGCTTTACATTTTTAGGTTTAACTGGTATCCAATTGAAATCATTCATTATTGGATAAAAGTCATGAAACTTAAACTGCTGTGTTTTTCTGTCGCCTTTTGTAGTTATGCCACGCTGGCAGCCGACTGGCAGGCTTTGCTGGATAAAACTTTGAGTCAGTGGGATACCTATTTAAGTTATAAACACAAAGAGTCGTACGATGGTTCAGTGCCCAAAGACGAGCAGGGCAAGCCGATAGCGCCTATAGGTTTAAATACAGGCAACGATTTATACAAAGTCTTTACCATGCTTGAGGAAAATAATGAGCCTGTGCTTCGAGTCAGCGGTGAAATTTATGGTGCTGTCACCAGTAAAAACTCTTACAAAAACTACCACTTTAAACTGCAGTTTCGTTGGGGCGATAAAAAATGGCCACCTCGCCTGAATAAACTCAAAGACAGCGGCATTTTGTATCACGCTGTAGGCGAACATGGGCAGGAGTATTTTCGCTCCTGGATGATGTCTCAGGAATTTCAGATCATGGAAGGTCATAATGGCGATTATTGGCAACAGGCCAATTCAGCTATTGATGTGCGCGCTTTTATGCCTGAGTCCATTATGAATGCGGTAGCTGATGAAACTCAGCCTTTTCTGAAAGTCGGTAAAGGCGAAGAGTTGCAGGGGTTTGTCTTACGTAAAGACAACCATGAAAAACCAGCAGGGCAGTGGAATACGCTGGAGCTGATTAGTTTTGAAGGCCAAAGTCTGCATATCGTCAATGGTCATGTGGTGATGGTGTTGCGCAATTCCCGGTATGTTACACCGGACGGTAAAACCAAGCCTTTAGTCGAAGGTAAAATTCAGTTGCAAAGTGAAGCTGCAGAAATTTTTTACAAAGACGTGCAAATCAAAGCGCTTGATCAGATGCCAGCTGAGTATGCCCGGTTGTTTTTGTAATGTTTTAGCAAAAAGAGGCCGCCACAGGCAGCCTCTTTGATTTGAGAAAAGTTGCGGCCGAACTAGGTGTCAGAATTTGTATCCGACGTTCAATACCGCCACGGTTTTGTTATCGCCTTCACGACGCCCGTTCTGATGCTCTGCAGTGCCTAAGCCGCCACCTAAAGTCCAGCCTCGACCATTAAAGCCGTTGAAGTGGTAGTCATAAGTCGCCAGCAGCAAACTATCTGCATCAAATACATCGGACTCTGACGCATACTGCGCACCAAAAACGTGCTGACTGCTGACCGATGGCGCCAGATGAAAACCGACAGCAGCGCCATTTACGCCGACACCGACATACAGAGCCATATTGTTTTCGCGATAGATAAACTTACCGCCTAAATCGCCATACTGTGAACCAAAACCTGCCGCCGGGATAAATTCGCCCGCCTGCACTGTGGCTGTGAACGCCGCAGTAAGTACCAGCGCTGTGAGCGCTACTTTCATTTTCATTGGTAGTCAACCTCTGTTGGATTTTGTATCTGATGTCATGGAGTGACAAAACGGCGGCAGTCTATCTTTGCGAAATGAACGGTAGCTTACTGGTATGGAAAAAGTATCTTGAGGCCGATTTGGAAAAATCTTCTGAGTGAAAAAGTAAAGATTCAGTTCAGCCAGCGCTCATTTTTCGTAGGTTAGGCTTGCAATTCGCCTGCTGTTGGGAAGTCCGAACCTTACCCGGCAGTGTCAACCAAAAGAAGACAGGAGTGCATCTTATGAGTGCAATCAAACAACAGCAAAGTGCGCAACCCTATGACTACAGCGCCCGAACCATCAACGAAGCATTAACTCAACAGGAACACAGAGCACTAAGCCTGATTTGGCGGGATGACGACAGTGACGTTGTAAACACAAAACGTCGTGAAACTGCGGTTGAGCATTGCGCTGAGCTCGGCTACAACTGATTTTTTAAGCGCTGCAGGACATCTGCCCGCACTGAGGTAAAGCAGGGGTAGCTAAAGCATAACCCTGCTACTCCCGCTATTTTGCCTGTGTCCTGGCGTCCACCACTGTGCACATCTGGCGTTTGCCTGCTGAGCATCACTGCGGGTGATCACGGATGTGCTCCGTCAGCATGGTACAACTTCAGTTGCTGCATCAGTTGCCAGACGCTTTGTGGCTGCTCTGTGGCCTGCAAATAATCACCAACTTTTTGCCGCTGAGCGCCAGATTTATTCTGCGATAGTTTCATTTTTCCAAGCCAACTGCTGACATCAATCCGCACGCCACAGATAGCATGTACCAGCTTTTGTTGATACTCAGCCGCTTGCTGCAAATCTGGCGCAGAAAAACCTTCTTGCCTGCGCACTAAATCCAGCGTTTGCTCCGTGTTCAAGATAAAGGCTGTGCCTTTGAGTTCCACCAGACTGTAGTTCCAGGTGGACACCGCATGTGCTTCGTCATAACAGTCTGCGGCGACAAAAGCATGTGGCCCCATAATCACAACATGTACTTGCTGTTGGTCAAGCTGTTTTAACTGTGGATTATTGCGGGCCAGATGACAATAAGCCGTAAGTCGTTGCTCTTGCCAGTCGAATAAAAAAGGCAGAGGGCTGTACAGCAGTTCCGGCTTGCTGCTGAGCAGTAAACCAAAATAGTTTTGCTGCAGAAAAGCCTGGATCTGTAGCTGATCGTCAGTGTGAAAATGTTTAGGCAAATACATGATTTTTAGAGTTCTCTTTTGATCACAAAGGCATTGTGACATAACTGATAGCCGACTTTGGGGTAGTACCGCATTGCACTTTGCGCACTATGCAACAACTGCTGTACTTCAGGTCCTGTGACATGCTGCACCTGACGTAATAATTCTTTGCCAATGCCTTGATGTTGCGCGCTTTTATCCACCAGCAAATCACAGATATAAACCACCCAGGCTTTGTCCGTCATACAGCGGGCTAAGCCCACCAACTTGCCCTCTTGCCGTGCAGTCACCAATAAATTGGCGCTGGCTAGCAAAGTCGCCATCCGGCTTGTATTGTCTATGGGCCTGTTAATGCCAGAGGCTTTATATAAAGCCAGCATTTCTTCCAGATCAAAACCTGACTCTACTTGATAACTCAGCATGCAAACTCCTCCTGTGCTTGTGTTGGTTGCTGTTTTATCGTTAAACTGGTTCTGTTGAAAGTGCCAGTTTTGTTAAAGTGAGAGATCCAGTTTGCGAATTGAGCTTGGAAATTTTTTCCTGTCCGGTCAGGGGACTTTGCAACAACAGTTGTATCAGGCACTGCGCGAAAAGCTATTGACGGCGCAGTAGCCAAGCAGTGCCTTGTTGCCATCCAGCCGGCAGTTAGCCAATGAACTGAATCTAAGCCGCAACACTATTAATCAGGTGTTACAGCAGTTAGTCGCAGAAGGTTATCTGCAAGGACAACCAGGGCGAGGTTACCTGATTGTATCTACAGCTCCTGATCAGTTTTTTCAGGCCAGCAGTGGGCCTTTCAAAGCTGCCGAAACCGAGATGGAGTTGTTTGATTATGGCATCCGCCTGAAGTCCGGACCTGCATCTGGTTTGTTGCAACCTGGAGTGCCGGACTTAGCTGCTTTTCCTTTTGCGTTGTGGCAAAAGTTGACTCAGCGTCACAGTGGCAGAGCAGCCTTGGCAGGTATGGCTGATGTGATGGGGTATTTGCCACTGCGTCAGGCACTGAAAGATTATTTGCGCCAGTCGCGTCAGGTCTTGTGTGACGAGGAAAGTATTCTGATCACGCCCGGTGCTCAGGCCGCTTTGTTTGTCGCAGCAAAATTAGTCAGCAAAGCCGGAGACAAAGTGGCGATGGAGTCACCGGGCTATCCGCGTCTGCGTCAGGCGTTGCAGTTATCCGAAGCCGACATTCACTACATTGATGCCAGTTCAGATCAGGGGATTGCAACCTCAGCACTGCATCAGCTTCAGGGCTGCAAAGCTTTGTTTGTCACCCCAGCCCACCAATACCCTATGGGTGGCATTATGCCGCTTACAGAGCGGTTACAGTTATTGGAGTGGTCGAGACAACAACATTGTGTATTGGTCGAAGATGATTACGACAGTGAGTTTCAGTTCAAACACAGGCCTATTGCCAGTTTACAGGGTTTAGCTCAGGGGCAGGGCGTGATTTACGTCGGTTCCTTTAGTAAAACCTTATTTCCTGCACTGAGGTTGGGATATCTGGTGCTGCCTCAACAGTGGATGCCTAAAGCGGCAGCTTTACTGCAGGCTCTGTATGGCGATGTGGCCTTAGTGCCTCAGGCCGTGACTGCTGATTTTATACTGGAGGGGCATTTTGGCCGGCATTTACGGAAAATGCGACAGCTGTATCAGCACAAACAACAGTATTGCCTCAACCTGATCAGAGAGTTTTTACCCGACGCCATCTTGCATGCCCGATATGCAGGCTTACATCTGTGCATTGAGTTTCCTTACAGGATCGCGGATCAACAATTAACAGCTGAACTGGTAAAGCGCGGTTACAGAATACAGCCTTTAAGTCGTTATGTGTTTTCAGGTATCAAGCGTACAGGTTTAGTCATAGGGCTTGCTCATACCACGGAGCAGCAGTTAATGGTGGCAGTAAAGTTGATTGCACTGTTGGTGCCTTGCTACAAAGATGCCGGTACAATGGAATAGATTGCATAATTTGCAAATGGGAATTATTATCATCTGCGTTGTTTATTTACGCTGTTACATCTGATGATAAAACCTGAGCAAAAAAACGCAGCCGCCACATTGATCAAAACCACCCGACAGTGGCTTGGGCTTTTTATTGTACTGACCGGAGCTGTAATACTGGTGTTGGAGGGGATTGCGGTCTTACCGCTTTAATACTCAAGCCTGGCCTGAACCTGGCAAACTAACCAGACGAACCCCGCACTGTGTTCAGCTCTCTTGTTGTTCTGCTGTACACTGATTACAATCGCCGCCATTTGAGTGAATGAGTTGGAGTTGTGATGAATAAAAGTCTTTTGACCAATCTATTGTCTTTGATAGTGATGGCCTGTGGCTGGTTTTTCGCGCTGCCCTGGTTGTGGGCTATGGGATTGTTCGCATTTTCAGGGGCCGTAACCAACTGGCTGGCTATTCATATGTTGTTTGAAAAAGTGCCACTGCTGTATGGCTCAGGCGTCATTCCGGCGCGTTTTACTGAATTTAAACAGGGCATTTATGATTTGATCATGGGGCAGTTCTTTAGCAAAGAAAATCTGCAACGTTTACTTGCAGAGCAGCATGAACGGGATGCCGTGAGCTTAAAACTTGCTCCGGTGATTGAAACCATCGACTTATCTCCAGCCTTTGATGCCCTGCTTGAAACTGTGCAGAAGTCTTCTTTGGGTGGCATGCTGGCTATGTTTGGTGGTGCTCAGATGTTAGTGCCGTTAAAACAACCTTTTATTGAAAATTTGAGTCGTTCTTTAGTTGAGCTGGCAGACAGCCCGGACGTACAACAGCAGATTAAAAATCAGCTGCATCAGGGCGATACTATTGATCTGCTGCAACCTAAAATTGCTGCTGTAGTAGAAGCTCGTTTAGCGGAGCTGACGCCTGCGATGGTCAAAGACATAGTGCAACAGATGATCCGTCAGCATTTAGGCTGGTTGGTGGTATGGGGCGGTGTGTTTGGGGCCTTGATTGGCTTGTTAAGTAGTATTGTCCCTACGATTTAATGACTTAGACCGCAGGGGAAGCCTGCACTTTGCCCTGCTGTTCTTTTAACCACCATTTCAGGGCGGTCAGGGCAGGTAAATTTCGCCTTTTAAATACAGCCTGGCCTGACCGGATACCTGCACCCGGTCTGACTTGAGTTCACAGCGTAACACACCACCCCGTGCCGAGGCCTGATACGCCATCAGTTGGCTTTTCCCTAACCTGTCTGCCCAGTAAGGTACTAGACCGGCGTGAATGGAGCCTGTGACCGGATCTTCATCGCCACCATTGGCGGGCCAGAAATAACGGGAGACAAAATCGTAGTCTGTGCCTGCTGCCGTTGCGACTACATCGTAAGGGGCGAGCTTTTTAAGCTCTGAACTGACTGTGCAGAGTTGTTTTACCTGCTGCTCGTTATCATAAACGGCAAAATAAGCCTGCGCACTGCGCAATACAAAAGTCGGAGTAATGGATAAACCAGTAAGCAATGCTTCTGGTGCATCAACAGCACTGGCCAGACGTTTGGGAAAATCCATTTGGATCCAATTATCTTTTTGCTTGCTTACCATTAAGTCACCTACAGCTAAAGTACTGAATTTAAGCTCAGTACTGTCAGTTTGACTAAACAAGACAAAAGCGGCAGCTAAAGTGGCGTGACCACAAAAATCAATTTCAGTGACTGGAGAAAACCAGCGGATCTGATAGTGATCCTCAGCAAGCTTTAGTATAAAAGCCGTTTCTGACAAGTTGTTTTCAGTGGCAATCTGTTGCATCAGTTCAGGACTGATGGCTTGAGATACAGGCACTACCGCCGCATAGTTCCCCTTGAACAACTGATCGGTAAACGCATCGACCTGATAAATGGGCAGTTTCATCTGTGTCTTCCCTCGTTTGAGCTTAAGTTGCTGCATCATAACTCAGAAAAATGCAGCCTGATGGCTGAACTTGCTTATAATGGAGCCGTTTTTTTATGAGGGGGTTTGATGAAAGTTATAATGTCAGTGTTGTTGGCCGGTCTGTTCGTTTGTGCCTCTGTCTCTGCCAATGAGGTGGATATGGAAAAAACCATGAAACAAATGGCGCTGAGTTTTAAACAAGCAAAAGATGCTCAATCTGTTGAACAAATGACGGTTGCTATCGCAAGTTTTGAAGCGCAGGTCCAGCTGGCACAGCAAGCCAGCTTCGCACCTGAAAAAGCCGAGTTGTATCAAAAGGGACTCAGAGAGCTGGCACTTGAGGTGGATCAAACCCAATTATTGTTGGAAAAAAATGACTTAGTAGCGGCACAACAACAACTGCAAAAGCTGGATGAGCTGCGCAAACAGTATCATAAGCACCGCAAGCCAAGTTTCTGGCAGCTGATTTTTGGCTAATGCTGCACAGTAGAGACTAAATACAGACAATTAATCACAGATTGTTATTGTCACATGCAGCAGACTGGCGCTTTTGAGGAGCTATCACCATGCGTTTATTGTCTATCACGATTTTATGTTGTTCCTATGGCAGTTGGGCCGCTTGTCCCGGCCAGTTTGACAGCAGCACTGACCAGCAATGGAATCAGTTTCGTTTGCACTCAGACGTGAAACGTCTGGGTCCCTTGCTGGCGGAAGAGTTTGTATTAACGCATTCGGATGGCCGAGTGGAAAACAAGCACAGTTATTTACAGGATTTGGCCAGCAGCAACAGGGTTAACACCCAGATTGAAAACTTTGATGTCCAGATCCGTTGTTTTGAAAATACAGCAATAGTCACAGGAAGAACTCTGCAGCAAGGGATCTCTGCTGGCAAGAAATGGCAGGGTGAATTCCGCTTCACCCGCCTTTGGTTTTATCAGAATAATCAATGGTTGCTGCAGGCTTCACATTCCTCTCGTTTGCGTTAACTGGTTTTTCCAACCCTATCTGAAGTATATTGCACACAATTCAATTGAGTCGGGTCAGATCATGAGTGCTGAAAAAGAAGATTATTTAGTGCTGGAAAAACAGCTGTGTTTTTCGTTGTACAGTGCAAGCCACAGACTGGTGCGCAGCTATCGACAGTTACTTGAACCTCTGGATTTAACCTATCCACAGTACTTAGCCATGTTGGTGCTGTGGCAGCAGAGCGAACTTAATGTCAAAGAATTAGGCGAAAAATTGCATCTGGATTCAGGCACTTTAACTCCTCTGTTGAAAAGGCTGGAAAACAAAGGCTTAGTTAGCCGAACCCGCAGTCAGCTTGATGAGCGTGTGGTACACATCCACTTGACTGAACAAGGCAAGGCGTTAAAAAACCAGGCCAGCCATATTCCTGTGGCTATATTTCAGCAGTCCGGTTTGCCTTTAGCGCAGTTACTTGAGTTGAAACAAAGCTGCGATCTGTTGTTTCAGCAGCTGGACACCTTGTAATACTCTGCTGCATCCCCATCTTATATTGCAGATCCTTGCAAAGGGCAGGATGATTTCAATGAGGCAAAGACTATGAGTTTATCTTTTTACAGTGCGTCAGTTCCGGTGTTCAAGCAGTTTCTTACCAGCTTAAAAGATTTATTAGCTAAAGCCGAAAAATTTAGTCAGCACAAAGAATTAGACGATGCAGTATTGCTGCAGTCGCGTTTGTATCCTGATATGTTTCCGTTGGTGCGTCAGGTGCAAATTGCTGCCGATTTCGCTAAAAGTGTCTCAGCTCGTTTAGCTGGCGTTGATGTACCAGCCTATGAAGACAATGAGCAGACTTTTGCACAGTTACAGCAACGTCTGGATAAAACTCTGGCTTTTCTGGACACTTTAACTGCAGAACAATTTGCCAATGCTGCAGACAAAGAAATTGTTTTGCGTCCGGGCACGGCCAAAGAAAAACGTTTTACTGGCACTCAGTATTTAGCTCAATATGGTTTGCCACAGTTTTATTTTCACGTCACCACAAGTTATGCCCTGCTACGACATAATGGGGTTGAAGTCGGCAAAAAAGATTATATGGGGCAAATCTAAATTTCCTCAGGCCATCAGGGGAGCTGCGTTGTCTTTATGCAACGCTGATTTGTCGGGATCCTAAGAGAAACAGCGGCGACTTAAAAAGCTGCTGTTTCTGTATTTACTTGAAGTATAAAATACCTTCCACGGCTTCCGTATTGATATTGTGGTAATGCTTTAGAATCATTTGCCACTTCTCCGCGATAAACTGTTGTTGGCCACTGCGCCTGAATTTTTCTGCTGCTGTTTTCCAGCGTTGCATCAGTTTTGGGTTGGTGCCTGATTTAGACATTAATAAATACACGTCAGAGCTTTTCAGGTTGTAAACCGATTTTACATCCGTGGTTTCGAGACCTTCCTCCCACAATAAATGCTGAATTCCCTGGCTTTCATAGGCAATTAAATCCAATCGGCCTGACCGTAATCTGTGGATATTTTGTTGATGATTCACAGAAGGATGTAAATTACCAAAACCCTGCTCCGTCAGCCATTCCTCTCTGATATCACCACGCACCACTCCTATGGCCTGTACTTTACGCAATTGTTCCAGTGACTCAATGTGAACAGGATTTGAACTTAACGCATACACTGACCAGGCTTTAGCACTCAATTGGCCCAGCCAATAAAACTCATCTTCTCTTTTTGGGGTTCTGGAAAAACTAAACAGAACTACATTAGGTTCAGTGCGGGCTATATGAATGGCCCGTGCTTCGGGCAAAACTTCGATCACAGTTTTGTCGTCCAGGCTTCGCTGAATAGCCTGCACCACCTCAACAGAAAAGCCAGTAAGTTGGCCATGACTATCCAGATAGCTGGCTGGAGGCTCGACGACCGTGATAATACGAAGGGGCTTGCCGTAAAGTGCAAAGCTGGTTAGAAAAAAGAAAATAACGCCAACAATCCATCGCATGTTTTGCGTTCTCGAAAAAAATACTACTCTAGGTATAGTCAGATTTATTAGCTCTGACAACCACTTTGCTCTGACAACTTATGAAAGTTTGAGGAGACGTTTAAGTTGTGCTGTCGGCAATAAGATAATCACATTACCTAACGCCACTATAGAGACACCAATCAGTGCAAACCAGCTCCAGTGGTAATTTTCAAAAAGAGTAGAGATACCTAAAGCCACTATAGGAAATAGCACCATGGTATAGGCGGCTTTAGCTGGGCCAATACGTCCAACTAAGGTAAGGTAAGCGCCAAAAGCCAAAACGGAGCCGAATAGCGACAGATACAACAAGGACAAGTTAAACTGAAGACTGGTATCAAATACAGGCATAATACCTTGCACTAAAGCAAAGACCGCCATCATAGCTGCGCCATAAGTCATGCCAAATACATTACCCTGCACCACTGGCAGCTGTTGCTGTTGGTTTTTCGATGAGAGCATATTGCCAAGTGATGCAATATAAGTCCCAGCGATACTCAAGACTAAACCCCAGAACGCAGAGCCGTTGCTCTCCAACCCTGCGAGTTCAGGCCAGAATACAAAAGCTATACCGAGGATACCTAACAAAGCCCCCAGTAGTGTTTTCATTTCAATAGGGCGGCCAAAAAACAGAGCGCCATTGAGAATATTCATCAGCACTATGCTGGAAAACACCACGGCTATCAGACCGCTGGTCAGGTCTGAAGTCGCCAGGTAAATCAGCAGGTAATTTAAACAGAACAAAAACAATCCCTGCAGAGCCATCCAGCCATGCTGGCGGCGACTGAAACGCAGCGGCAGTTTGCGCCATAGGCACCAGAACCAGAGCAAGAGGGCAGCTAAACCAAAACGATAGGTAATGGACCACATTTCCGGCACATCGCCAAGCTGAAACTTAATTGCAAAAAAAGTCGAGCCCCAAATCAACACTGTGGCCAGATACAAAGTAATGGAATGGGTCAACATACAGCCTCAGGAAAAATCGAAGTTTAATCAGCTTATTGAACAGGTTTAACAAGTTTCTTCTGGAAATCGCGTTGTACTATAGCCAGGGCTGACAGTACTGTTTCTGTTGGCAAATCCTGCTGCTCCAGCAACAGGATCAGTTCTACAGCCAGTTGCACCTCAAAAGGGGCATCAGATAAAGCCGGAGTCTCAGCTTTTGTCACGTTGGGTATCTAAGAAAGCTTTGGCTTTGGTGACCGCTTCGCGTACTTTCATCACCATTTCAAAACGTTCAGTCTGAGGCAAGTAAAACGCCATGTCGACTTCATAACGAATGTATTTAGGGGGTAACTGGTTCAGTACTATACAGCATAAATCGGCCAGATATTCGGTGTCGTATTCATCATCCAGACGCAATTCAACCAAATGATCAAGCAGAAGTTTTTCGTAATAGTTATGGATATCGTCATCTAACTTCATCTGTTACTCCTCGTGTGCCTGAACCTTGTGCTCTGGCCCCTGGTTATTTTCACTTAGCATAATCAGTTCAGGTATAAAACGCTACCAGCAGATGTTAACTTCAGGTCCTACTGATAGAATAGCGCGGTCAAAACAACAGGCTGTGGCCTAAGATAAAAAAATGCAAAAGAATACAACCCCTTGTTACTACGGTGACTACCTGCAACTGGACAAAATTTTAACTGCCCAGGCGCCTGAAAGTGCAAAGTATGCCAATGAAGCTCACGATGAAACTTTATTTATTGTGGTGCACCAAGTCTATGAATTGTGGTTTAAGCAGGTACTACATGAACTTAAAGCTGTACTTGGCGTGTTTGCCGGCGACGAAGTCAAAGATCAGCAACTGACAGGTGTAGTGCATAAGCTGAAGCGGGTTATTACCATCCAGCAACTGATGAACCAGCAAATTGGCGTAATGGAAACCATGACTCCTCAGGACTTTATGTCGTTTCGTGACTATCTGGTGCCAGCTTCCGGTTTTCAAAGCGTGCAATTTAAAATGCTCGAAATTGGTCTGGGCTTAAAAAGCGAATACCGTATCGACTTTGATAAAAATTCCTTTTACAGCCGCTTAAATGAAAAAGACCGGTTGTTTTTAGAGGGCTTAGAAACTCAGCCAAGTTTATTTGAACAAGTCGAAAAATGGCTGGAACGTATGCCATTTTTACAATTTGGTGATTTCAGTTTCTGGCAGATGTACCAAAGCGCGACAGAAAAAATGCTGAACGAAGATGAAAGCACAGTGTTGTCTATTGAACAGATTGCTGAACACGAACGCGAAATGCAGCTCAAAGAAATCATTAATACCAGAGCCAAATTTGCCGCTTTGCTGGATAAAGATAAATATGCGGAACTGCAGCAACAAGGCAGTTTCCGTTTAAGCCAACGCGCTATGTTAGCCGCTTTGTTTATTACCTTGTATCAGGAAGAACCTGTGTTTAACCTGCCATTTCAGGTACTGACCTGCCTGACAGAAATCGATGAAAATATGACGATCTGGCGCTACAAACATGCCATGATGGTACAGCGTATGCTGGGAACTAAGATTGGCACTGGTGGTTCGTCTGGCCATGACTACCTAAAACGCACTACAGAAAAGAACCGTATCTTCACCGATTTATTCCATATGGCTACGTTCTTACTGCCAAAATCGGATTTACCTGAATTGCCTTTGGCAGTGCGCAAACAGCTGGGGTTTTATTTCTCAGGTGCACAGCAGATTTAGAATCACCAAATCTGTAGCTTCAGGTACTAAGAATATCTGCCCAAAGTAATTGATATTGCAGTGAGGCGGCAAGCGAGTGAGACCCCGGGAGCATAGTTCACTATGTGACTGGGGCGAAAGCGCGCTGCCAACAAAGCTGCAGCTTCAAGTACGAACGGCATGAAACCAGCGGTTTGTATTTGGTAACGGCAAACCGCTGATTTTAAAGGCCGCATAAAACAGCTGCAGATGAATTTGAGTTAAAGCTGACAGATCACGCTGATATCCGCCACCAATCACAGCCGCTACCGGAATACTGCGCTTGTGACATTCGTTGAGTACATACCAGTCCCGCTCTGCCACTCCTGCTGTGCTGATATGTAAAAGCCCTAAATCATCCTGCTGATGAATGTCGATACCCGCATCATAAATCACTAAATCTGGTTGATGGATGCGCAGTAAATAATCCAGACTTTGTGTTACTGCAGCCAGATATTCGTCGTCTGTGCAGGCTGTGGGCAAACCTAAATCCCAGCTCGATTGCTGCTTGCGGGCTGGGAAGTTTTTTTCACCATGCAAAGAGGCTGTAATGATGGCTGGTTCATTTGCAAAAATTGCGGCAGTGCCATCGCCCTGATGCACATCACAATCAAAAATCAGCACCTTATCCACGCCCTGAGTTAAGGCATAACGTGCCGCCACAGCTAAATCATTAAATAAGCAAAAGCCACTGCCTTCACCAGCAAAAGCATGGTGGTAACCGCCACTTAAATGCAAAGCTAAACCTTGCTGCAGTGCAAGCTGTACCGTTTGCATTGTGCCGCCAACCGAGGTTAATGAGCGGGTGACTAATTGTTCAGACCAGGGAAAACCTATACGGCGCATGGCTTTATGATCTAACTGACCAGTGATCAGTAGCTCCGTATACTGAGGCGAATGCACCGACAACAGTTGTTCAGGACTGGCGATTTTAGATACCGTAAATTGATCTGCAGCTACGCCCAGCTCTAATAAAGCCTGATACAAAGCCTGATATTTCCCTATTGGATAACGATGTTTAAAAGGCAGCTCGAGCTGGCTGTAAATCGGATGATAAATCAGCCCCGGCGGTTTTGTTCGGACCACTGAATTTCTACCTCTAATTCACTGATGGCTTTACGGCAACGGCCTAAACGGGCATGAATAGCCAATACTCTGTCGGCACTGGTATCGGCTGAGCCACCGGACAACTGGCGTTGCTCCAGTTCCAGCATATCTAATAAACGTCGCTCATAGCCCTGATACTCAGACAGTTGTTGATACAACTCCTGAGTCGAGCGGCGTAATTGTCCCACCATAGCCTGAGCTTGTTCTGATGCATTAGGTGAGGTGGGGCGTTTTTTGCTTTTACCCGGTAAATAACGTAAGTCTTTGGTTTGAAAAGCCCGACTTAAGGCTTGGATTTGGGCGCTGAGTTTCGCCGCTAAAGCCTGAGCTGAGCCCGTGCGCTGTTCTGAGCTGGCTTTGAGGCGTTTGAGCATAGCTTCAGCTTCCAGCACATAGTCCGTTAAGAAAGGTGAATGGGATTGAAATAAGTCACTGTCAAACCAGGCTTTTTGTTGCCAGCTACTTTGTTTGCCATCAATCACTTTGGCTTGTTGAGTCAGCTGTTTTAGTTGTTGCTCAAGCGCAGCCAATAAGTCTTTCATCCATTGCTCCAGGCTTGCCATAACAAGCGGGCCGTAATAGCCAATACCATAGTTAAAAACAGCGGCCGGATAAACTTACTGCCAAAACGTATCGCTGAACGGGCACCAAAATAAGAACCGAGCATTAAACAAGCACCCATCGCAAGGCCCAATGCCCAATAAATATGGCCAAGCCAGGCAAAAGTCACCAGCGCAAAGATGTTGCTGACACAGTTCATCGAACGGGCGACACCGCTGGTGAGCAGTAAGTTAATTTTATACAGCGCCATGGTCGACACCATCCAAAACGAACCTGTGCCTGGGCCTGCCAGACCATCATAAAACCCTAAGGTAAAGCCCTGAGCTCTTTGTTGCCAGAAATGTTTAGGTGTCTGCTCTGGTAAGGTGAGTTGATCGTCTGGCTGCATTTTTACCAGCAGGCTGTACAAAGCAGCAATGACAATAAAAAACGGAATAATACGTTCCAGCCATTCTTTGCTGATTAAATCCACCACTAAAGTGCCACAAGTTGCACCAATAGCAGTGAATATCAGAGCAGTACGCCAAAATTGTGGGTCAAACAGTTTACGCCTGTAATAAGTAACGGATGCGGTAATAGAGCCAAAAGTGGCAGCCAGTTTGTTAGTGCCTAATACCAGATGAGGCGGTAAACCTGCAGTGAGTAAGGCGGGGACTGTCAATAAACCTCCGCCTCCGGCCACTGCATCAATAAAACCTGCAACTAAAGCGACTGCACATAAAGCAGCGACTACCCAGAGGTCTAAACCTAATTCCATTGTTATTCTTCAATAGTTCGTGAAAAAGGGGGCAAGGCGTTGAGCATGGCTTTGCCATAAGTTTTGGTTACCAGGCGTCTGTCTAAAATAACAATGCGTCCATGGTCCATCTCCTGACGTAACAGTCTACCACAGGCTTGCACTAGTTTTCGTGCTGTGGCTGGTACAGTCATTTGTAAAAACGGGTTGCCACCGCGTTTGGTAATAGCTTCAGATAAAGCTTCTTCCAAAGGTGAGGAGGGCACGGCAAAAGGCAATTTGGTGATCACCAGATTGGTTAGCAAAGCCCCAGGTAAATCCAGACCTTCGGAGAAGCTTTGGGTACCACATAAAATACTACCTTCGCCAGCTTTGACTTTCAGCGCGTGAAGCTCCAGTAAAGACTGACGTGAGGCTTCGCCCTGCACTAAAAAAGACCAACCTTTAGCTCTCAAAGCTTCTACGACTTTTTGCATCTGCCAATAAGACGCAAACAGCAGCAGGTTCCCTGCCGTTTTATCTATGTACTGTGGCAGTTTTGCTATTAATTCATCAGTAAAAGCATCACTGCTGGGGTCAGTTTGCATTTTAGGCAGCAGCAGACGGGCTTTTTGTTGATAATCAAAAGGTGAGTCAACTTTAAGTGTTTGCAAACCCGGGTGCTGGGAAAGTCCCAACTCCTGTTTGATATAGTCAAAACTATTCAGCGTTGTTAAGGTGGCAGAACACAGCACTGTGGCAAAGGCCTGACTGAACAATAAATCGTCCAGTAAAAAGCTGACAGACAAAGGACTGGCATAAGCGCTGCTTTGCTGATGTTCTTTTTGATCTTGTGTGACCCAACGCGCCTGATTGACATGTTTTTGCTGCGGTACTGAATACAGTCGCCAAAGTTCCGATTGCTGCTCAAATCTGTGTTCTATAGCGGTGAGTTCGAACTGCAGCGGCAGGACCAGCTTAGTTGCGATTTTATGTTCAGTCGCAGCTTCAGATAAAAACTGTTGTAATTTCTCAACAGCAGATAGAACTTTGCCACTTAACTCGGCTAATTGGTCTGCATTGGCGGCAAAAGTCTCAGGCAATACCGCATCGGCAAAACGATAATGTGGTTCTTTAGCAAACCAGGAGCTTTGATTCAATTCAATCTGATGTTGCACAGGTTTGAGCTGCTTTAAAAAGTCGCTCGCTAGCTCATCGAGTTTTAACACTTCGGTCATAGCGCCGTGCTGCGGCAATACACCGGCCAACTGCTGCGTGGTCTTTTTTAGCTTTTCCAGATACTGGAGCGGGAAACTCAGCGGCGCATGTGCTGAAAAGAAATCACGACCGCTGTCGGGTAAGTGATGGGCTTCATCTATGACATATATACAGTCGGCGGGCTCTGGCAATATTTGCGATCCTGCATCTAAATCAGCCAGTAACAAGGCATGATTGACGACCAGCACAGTGCTACCTTCTATTTCCGCGCGGGCTAAATGAAAAGGGCATTGATGGTGCACGGAGTTGGCTTTGCTGCAGTGGGCTGGGTCGGAGGCTATGGCATACCAATGCTCATCTGCAATTGGTTCTTTTAAGCTGTCTCTGTCACCTAACCAATGACGTTGCTGCCAGTTGCTAAGTAACTGCTGTAATAAAGAAGCTGGCGCTGTGCTTTGAAATAAAGGCAGCAAATCAGGTTGTTGTAGTTGCTGACGAATTTTTTCGACACAGGCATACCTTTGCCTGCCTTTCACCAGACAAAATTCAAATTTAAGACCGCTGTGTTTCAGGAAGAAAGGTAAATCTTTTTGCACCAGCTGTTCTTGCAAAGCGACAGTTGCTGTTGCTATCACCAGTGTTTTCTTTTGCTTTAATGCAAAAGGAATAGCAGCCATCAGATAAGCCAGAGATTTACCTGTGCCAGTGCCTGCTTCTACTAATAAGGTTCTGTCATAGCTGTGATAACTTCCGGCCAGAGCGTTGGCAATCTCAGCCACCATTTTATTCTGGCCAGGTCTGGGTTGGTAATTCGTCAGATTGCTTTTGAGCTGTTGATGAATTTCACGAATTTGGTTTTTTAAAGCATCAGTAAGCATTAAAACATCTGGATAAAAAGACAGGGGTTTATGATAAGACAGCTGTAACTCGAGCGCAATATCGATATCGAGGTGAAAATTTGAGCTTTTCGATGCTAAATAAATGAAAAAAACTAATTTATAGGTGTATTGATAGGTTTACGAAATTTTGCGCTGGATCTTACCAGATTTCTGTTTTGACCAAAAAGTGAGCGGTAATTGGGGGGGGATTGAGCTATTTGGTACTGAATTTGAGACGAAAACTCAAAATATGTCCATTCTTTTCATCATATCCGATGCGAAAAGTCTGGATCATCGGGCTCGTTGACAACAGCCGACGTAATCTGTTCCGTAAAAGCTGTTGACCACGTTGAAAAATTGCGTTTATTATCGAGTCGTTGTTTTCGGGGTCCGCCTCGATTGCGAAAAGTTCCGGAGTTCCAATCGCCGTAAAGGTTGGTCATCGTAAAAATAGAATCACTAGATAGTGGTCCAGGGAGAATAAAACATGTTTACAAATAATAAATTATCGAAGGCAGTGCGTTTAGCTGTTGCTTTTGGTGCAGCTTCTACAGCTGTTTTCACCGGTGCAGTCGTTGCACAGGAAGCTGAAGAAGCAAAAGAAGTTGAACGTATTGAAGTTACTGGTTCACGTATCAAACGTACTGATATTGAAACTGCAAGTCCTATTCAAATTACTTCTGCTGAAGAGATTAAAGCTGCTGGTTATACCCGTATTGAAGATATGCTGAACAGCCTTCCTCAAATCGAAGCTTCAAGCACAGCCTTCACTGCTAACGGTACTTCTGGTACAGCTACATTAGACTTACGTGGTATCGGCGCTAACAGAACGTTAGTGTTAGTAAACGGCCGTCGTTTACAACCAGGTGGTCTGTACTCAAGTTCTGCTGACGTTAACCAGATCCCTGCAGCGTTAGTTGAACGTGTAGAGATTCTGACAGGTGGTGGTTCTGCAACTTATGGTGCTGATGCTGTTGCTGGTGTTGTTAACTTTGTAATGAAAGACGACTTCGAAGGCGTTGAATTAAATGCAGGTTACTCAGGTTACCAGCACAAAAATGATAACAGCTACATCCAAAGCAAAATGGATGCTGCTGGTTATGATTATGAAACAGGTAACTCTGGCTTAGACGGTAAGAGCAAAAGCTTAGACTTGACTGTTGGTGGTGCTTTTGACGGTGGTAAAGGTCATGCGACAGCTTATGCATCATGGCGTCAGGTTGACGAGATGCTGCAAAAAGAACGTGATTACGCGTCTTGCGCTTTATCTGCGACAACAGGACGCTGTGGTGGTTCTTTCACCAATGCAATCCCTAACTTTGATATTTACCCAATTTTCAATGGCGAAACTGATTTTAACCAAAACGCGTTTTGGACTATTGAAGATAACGGTGGCACCACTCAGTTCTCTGAGAATGTAGGTGTTTACAACTACGCTCCAGTTAACCACTTCATGCGTCCGGATGACCGCTTCACTTTAGGTTCTTTTGTACGCTACGAATTGAACGAACATGCTAACGTTTATACAGAAGTTAGCTACATGAACAACAGAACTATCGGTCAGATTGCTGAATCAGGTTTATTCTTCGAACCATTCGTTTTCGACGCTGATGCTGCTGTGTTCTCTGATGCACAGCGTGACCAGTTAGCTGCAGCTTTCCCTGGTGCAGACCAGTACTCAATCAGTATTGCAAAACGGAACGTTGAAGGTGGTGGTCGTACAGCTAACTTGGAACACAACTCTTTCCGTATCGTGACTGGTATGGACGGTATGATCAATGATACATGGTCTTATGACGTGTCTTATCAATACGGTTCTGCAAGTTCGTCTGATGCATACAAAAACGACTTCTACATCAACTACGCTGGTACCCGTGTTGGTGCTGCTGGCGAAGAAGAGTGTGTTGGCGATTGTATCCCTTACAAAGTGTTTGAATTCGGTGGTGTAACGCCAGAAGCTGCTGCTCAGATGGCTGGTGCTGCTATCGCTACTGGTTTTACAACTCAGAAAGTATTTAACGCCTTCGTAACTGGCGAAACTGGTTGGACAGTTCCAGGTCACTCTTTACCTGTTGCTGCGGTAATTGGTGTTGAGAAACGTGACGTGTTCTTTGACCGTACCGTTGACACTATTTACGCTGAAGGTGCTTTATCTGGTCAAGGCGGTCCTACTCTGGATCTGCAAGGTGGCTATAAAGTAGAAGAAGTATTTGGTGAGTTATCTGTTCCATTAGTTGAAGATGTCGCTGTTGCTGAGAACATTACTCTTGAATTAGGTGGTCGTTACTCAGACTACTCTACTTCTGGTGGCGAAAATGCATTCAAAACAGCAATCGACTGGTCAGTAAACTCTGAATGGAAATTACGTGCCAGCTACAACAAAGCTGTTCGTGCACCAAACGTTGCTGAATTGTTTGCAAGCCAGGGTCTTGGTTTGTGGTCTGGTTCAGATCCTTGTGCTGGTGACGATCCTTCTTTAAGTCAGGCTGAATGTGCTAACACGGGTGTAACAGCCGCTCAGTACGGTAATATCACTCCAAGTGCTGCTTCACAATACAACCAAATTGCTGGTGGTAACCCAGAGCTGACTCCAGAAGTGGGTAAGACGCTGACAGTTGGTATCGTTGGTAACCCGTTTGAAAACTTCAACTTCAGTATCGACTACTGGAACATTGAATTAAGTGATGTTATTTCAGCATTAGATCCTGAAGAAACCATCACTCAGTGTGGTAAAACAGGTATCGCTGCATACTGTAACCTGGTAAACCGTGCTCCTAGTGGTAGCTTATGGTTAAGTGACGATGGTTTTGTCACTGCAACAAACCAAAACTTAGGTAACGAACATTACCGTGGTATCGATTTAAGCATGAACTACAGCATGGATGTTGGTCCAGGCACGTTGTCTACCAGCCTGTTGGGTAGCTACAACATGAAAAAGTTCTTCGATCCGTTACCAGGTGTAGATGGTACTTCTTACGATTGTTCTGGTCTGATTTCTACTAAGTGTTTCCCACAACCAGAGTGGCGTCACACTATGTCATTTAATTACACCACTGGTGGTGATTGGACTGCAGGCGCTAAATGGCGTTACTTCGGTGCTGTTGAATTTGATGGCACTTCAAAGAACGTCCTGATTGGTGACGAAATCGAAGGTGTATCGTTCTTTGACGTAGTGGGTTCTTATGCTCTGACTGAAAATGTAAGTGTTCAGTTGGGTGTGAACAACGTGTTTGACCGTGAGCCTCCATTAGTAGGAAGCACTTTGGCTAACACTAACACTATCGCAGGCTACTGGGACTTGTTAGGTCGTTATGTTCACATGAACGTAACAGCACGTTTCTAATAAGACTGTTGACTATTCGTTAAGTTAATATTCGATTATTAACTTAACGAGCGATTTAAAAGCCGGCTGTATTTCAGCCGGCTTTTTTACTATCAACGCTAAGATATTTCCTCTGAAGATCGCGATCATAAGTTTGGCTGAGACCTAGACAGAACTACAACGCTTCTTTACTCAATAATGATAAATACCCGGCATGAGTGCTCAAATAACTGCATTGAGGTTTGTTGTCCTGGCTTTCGTGTAAATGGCCAGGTAAGGGCTGTTATAAAAAGAATAAAACCTGTCAGTCCTAGGTATGGAGAAAGTTAAAAAGCGATCGCTCTATAGCGGCCTGAAGCTGAACGATGACTATGAAGGGCTAGTTACACGATCATTAAAGGAAAAAAATAGGGAGGGGTTGAGCAGACTTCACTTGGACGGCACAAACAACATAAAGCTGACAACTAACAGAGCAAGTCTGAGCTAATTACACTCAAACTGCCTGATAAATTGCCAGTTTTAAGAGCAACACTGCATTCTTAGCATGAACCGCCATAAGCACAATTTCTGACTTGATTCAGACCTTCTTTTGCTTTTTCGCTGTCATGTTTAATTTGTGCTGTACTTCTGCAGGTTTTTTTACCGAAACGTGTACCTACTGTCGTTTCAGTTTTGCATCTGTATTCGCCTTTTTTGCTTTCAGCGACTTGCTCACTTTGCTTTACTTCTTTCACTGCCGTTGCAGTTTTTGTTGACGGCGTTGTTTGGCATCCTGCTAACAAAAGTGTAGAAAAAACAAACACAATGGATGTTTTCATTAGTAACATACTGGCTCCTTTAGTATACAAAGTAGAATATATAAAATTAGTGTTATTAGAACGTTTCCTAGAATGATATGATTTTTGACACAAGTCAACGGATAGATCAACCGCTCAAAGGAAGTGCGTAGCGCGCTACAGAACATGTAATACAATAAAAATCAGCAGATGAAGAATGTTTATTATGTAAAAAAATGTAATTTATTATTTAAACAAGGACTGACATCTGCTGCATCTTTGTGTTGCAGGGTCGTGAAGTAATCGTTCGGGTTCTATATTTTTTTCACAATCGGCACAAATTCCATACATATTGAGATCTAACTGGCTTAACGCGGCCAATACAGCTTCTAACCTGGACATCGATTTTTGTAAGGGCCAGTACAAACGGCCTTTAGTAAGATCAGGCCAAAATGAAACCAAGTGCTGCTCCAGAACCATTAAAAGTTCCGTTCCAAGTTGGTGTTGTTCTGAACGTAACTCTGCTTTGATCTGTTGCTCTAGCTCCGACAACTCAGCCACCAATCGTTGTTTCGCTACTATTTGTGGTGTTATGCTCATCGTAAGTAACTCCGCTATTTTTAGCTAGTGTGGTCCCTAAATGAAAAGCTTGCTCTGATGCAAATCAATAAAAGGTAAAGGGATGAAATTTTTTCACTACTATTCGGGTCTACTCTTTGCAACTTAATGCAACCCACAAGGAACATCGTTATGAAATCAAATAAAACTACTGCTGTTGCTGTCAGTGCTTTAGTGTTGGGGTCTTTATCTACGCTGAGCTTAAGCGCAAATGCCAATCCGTTTTCTGCTGAGCAGTTAAACGCGGGTTACCAATTAGCTTCCGCTGAAGCTTCTTGTGGTGCTGATAAAGCCAAAGAAGCCAAATGCGGTGAGGACAAAGCTAAAGACAAAGAAGCCAAATGCGGTGAAGGCAAATGTGGCGGCGATAAAAAAGACGCCAAAGACAAAGAAAAAACTAAAGAAGCTAAATGTGGTGAAGGCAAGTGCGGAGGCATGGCCTAATCTGCTGATGAGTCAGCCTGCATCCTCAGGCTGACTGCTTTTCAGGAGTACTTATGTCTGATATACCTTTTTTTGGTCTGGTCCCATCTGAAGTGGGCTTAGGTCTACGCCGTGAAATGTTGAGCTCTGTGCTGGAGCAGCAAAACACGGATATAGATTTTTTTGAAGTTGCGCCAGAAAACTGGTTGCCTTATGGCGGCAGTTACCAAAAAAAATTCCGGCAGCTGACTGAGCGTTATCCTTTTATTTGTCATGGCTTGTCGTTGTCTCTGGGAAGTCCCGAACCACTGGATCTCGGTTTTATTCGTCAAATCAAAGCGTTTTTAAAAGAACATCAAATCAAGCTCTACAGTGAACATTTAAGTTATTGCTCCGCCGGCGGTCATCTATATGATTTATTGCCAATCCCTTTTACTGAAGACGCTGCAGCTTATGTAGCTGATCGTATTCGCATAGTGCAGGATATTCTTGAACAACCTTTAGTGATTGAAAACGTCTCTTATTATGCAGCACCCGGTCAGGAGCTGACTGAGCTTGAATTCACCAATGCAGTGCTAGAGTTGGCCGACTGCAAACTGCTTTTGGATGTGAATAATATTTATGTCAATTCAGTCAATCATGGCTATGATGCGTTGGCTTTTCTAAAATCACTGCCGACAGAACGCATAGCCTATGGTCATGTGGCTGGGCATTATCGCCAGAATGACAGCCTGTTAATTGATACCCATGGTGCCGATGTGTCTGATCCTGTCTGGGATTTATTGTCAGAGGCCTATCAGCATCACGGCGTGTTTCCTACTTTGCTGGAGCGGGATTTTAATATTCCGGATATGCAGCAATTGCAATTGGAGTTGGCTCATATTCGTCGTTTGCAACCAGAAAAACACAGCAAGTTAAGGGCCTGAGATGAAGTTTCAGCAGGTTCAACAGGATTTTGTTGCGTATTTACGCAGCCCGGAACAGAGCAAAAAGCCTGCGGATGTGGCGCAGCAGCGTTTAGATGTGTACAGAGAGTTATTGTTTAACAATGTCTCCGGCTTTGTCAGCAGTGCTTTTCCTGTATTGAAATCTCTCTACAAAGAACATGCATGGCAACAGCGTTTACAGCTGTTTTTTGCAGGGTATAGCTGTGAAAATCCATTCTTTTTATCTATCGCCGGGAGTTTTTTAGATTTCTTGCAGAATCAGTATCAGTTGCAACCGGATGATCCTGTATTTTTACTCGAATTAGCGCATTACGAATGGCTGGAACTTGAACTTGCGACTCGTAAAGTGGCCCCCGAATGTGCAGTGACCAAGCTAAACTATCAGCGGTTACAGCTATCAGATTTAGCGTCGGTGCAGGCGTATCAGTATCCGGTGCATAAAATTTGCCGAGAGTTTCAGCCAGAGCATACGGAACCTGGTTTTTTACTTATTCATCGAAATTCTGAAGATGAAGTGAAGTTCATCGCGTTAAATCCATTGACGACTTTATTATTACAACTTTTAGCGCAGCAACCAGGTTTGACCCTGACGGAGCTGGTTGAACAATTATTACCTTATGTACCGCAGCTGGATCCGACCCAATTATGCTCAGGAGCACAAAGAATACTGCTGGATTTTGTGCAGAAAGGCGTAGTGTGTGCTTTTCAAGCTGACTAAAATTCATTACCATGTCCAACCCTTTTAGTGAATGAGCTCACATCATGGCAGACGAGAATTTTAAAGAATCTTTTGGCATCGGCCAGTTAGTGCTGTTAGTCACAGCCTTTGTGGTTTTATTGTGTCTGGCACCCATCATCAGTTGGTTGCGGATCATCGCTTAAACTTTTGCGAGCGAGAAAAGACCGCCTGATGGCGGTTTTTCTGTTTTATGCCGACAGATCTGCACAGATCTGTCGTTTTTGAAATTTATAATCAGGATAGTGATGATGAACCCACAATCTCTTTCCGCTTTATTAAGTCAGGTGATCAAAGCTGTGCCTGACTATCCAAAGCCAGGTATTTTATTTCGCGACGTGACCAGCCTGATGTTGGACGCTGATGCTTTTGCAAAAGTGATTGATGCCTTTAAACAGCAGTATCAGGACAAAGGTTTTACTAAGATTGTTGGTACTGAATCCCGCGGTTTTATTTTTGGTGCACCTTTGGCCTATGCGATGGGATTACCTTTTGTGCCAGTGCGTAAACCGGGTAAATTGCCACGTGAACGTATTGCTCAGTCTTATCAGCTGGAATATGGCGAAGACACGCTGGAAATTCATAAAGACGCTATAGTAGCCGGAGATAAGGTGCTGTTAGTGGATGACTTATTGGCTACAGGTGGTACTATTGCTGCAACAACCAGTTTAGTTGAGCGCTTAGGTGGCAAAGCGACAGACGCCGCTTTTGTGGTAAATCTGCCGGACTTAGGCGGACAAGCGCGTTTAGAAAAGCTTGGGTTGAACCTATACAGTCTGGTTGAATTTGCAGGCGATTAAATCTAATGTAGCCAAAGTAATTGGAGTGGCAGCGCGGCGGCAAGCTAGCGAGGCCCCATGAACATAGTTTCCTATGTGATTGAGGGGAGCGCGCGCAGCCAACAAAGCTGTAGCTCCAAGTACAAAGGCTAAAACAGGCAGGTGGCATGAGTTATCAAGTACTGGCAAGAAAATGGCGACCGCAACATTTTGGTCAACTGGTCGGCCAGGATCATGTGAAAACAGCGCTGACCAATGCGCTGAATCACAACAGATTGCACCATGCCTATTTGTTTACCGGCACCCGTGGTGTCGGTAAAACTACCATAGCCCGTATTTTTGCTAAAAGTTTAAATTGCGAAACAGGTGTCACCTCCACGCCTTGTGGCGTCTGCAGTGCCTGCGTTGAAATTGATCAGGGCTTTTTTGTTGACTTGTTAGAGATTGACGCTGCCTCCCGCACTAAAGTAGAAGATACCCGCGATTTACTCGATAACGTGCAATACGCGCCAAGCCGCGGCCGTTACAAAGTCTACTTAATAGACGAAGTGCATATGCTGTCGCGCCACAGCTTTAACGCATTGTTAAAAACGCTGGAAGAGCCACCGCCACATGTGAAGTTTCTGCTGGCGACGACTGATCCACAAAAACTGCCTGTCACCGTATTGTCCCGTTGTTTGCAATTTAGCTTAAAGGCCTTGAGCCCGGAGCAGATTAAACAGCACTTATCTTATGTATTGGCGCAGGAAGGTATTCCGGCAGCGGAAGATGCTTTAGCCTTGTTAGCTCGTGCTGCCAAAGGCAGTCTACGCGATTCGTTAAGCCTGACTGACCAGGCCATAGCACAAAGTAATGCCAATATCACAGTGCCGCTGGTGCGCGATATGTTGGGGTATCTGGAGCAGCAGTGGGCAGAGCTTCTGTTAGCTGCGGTGATTAACCGGGATCTAGCTGCGCTGAAACAGCATCTTGACCAATTAGTGCAGCAGCACAGTCATTTTGCTCATGTGCTGGATGATATGTTGGCCTTATTGCATTTAGCGGCCTTAAGTCAGTTTAACTGGCAGGCCGCTGATTTGGTGACAGAACACAGTGCTTTTGTGCAGCAATTAGCAGAGCAGCAAAGCCCTGAGCAATTGCAGCTATTTTATCAGTTACTGATTTCAGGCAAAAAAGAATTGGCCTTTGCACCTGAGCCACGTATAGGCCTGGAAATGGCGTTATTACGAGCTGTGGCTTTTGTGCCAGGTGCCGCTGATACAACACCAGCCATGCGCGCTTCCGCTCCTGTGTCGCATGCGGCTGAACTCAAAGCTAAGTTTAATTTACCCGAAACTACAGCTAAAGAGCCAGAACCTGAGCTGCATATGGCAGCATCATTGCCATCAGAGCCTGAAGTTGTAGTCGAAACACTCCCAGAACAGCTCGTTCCTGCAGAAGTTGCAGTTACACAGCCATCGGCTCCCGCTGGTATAGCCGCCTCTATTCTGGCGCGCCGTGGCATTAAAGTTGATGCTGTTAGCGCCGATAGGGCAGTGGAGAATCAGACCGAAAAAAAGTCTGAACCAGTTGCCGCTGTAGCTAAGGCTGCAGAGCCTGCTGCTATACAAAGAACACAAGCTGCTCCAGCTGCAGTTCATCAGCCCTTGCTACAACAGCAGCCTGTATTACAGCAGCAAGCCCCGATGAATCAGCCGTCTCAGACAGCGACAGCTGGTATTCAGCACAGTCCGGTTATGACTGCTGTGGTGTCTGAACAGCCAGAACCGGTAATGTCCGCTTATCTGGATGAACCTGATACGTCAGATACCTCAACAGAGGATGCCGATTTTGCAGCCGACTGGGCCTGGCAGGAATTTCAGCAGCAACATCAGCCCGAGCCCGTGCCAGAACAACAGTCAGTTACAGCAGCACCAGAATCTAAAGCTCAGTACCGTTTTGATGGCGTGATCACAGCAGAAAACTTTTCAGTGCGTCTTGCCGCTCAGGTCGATGAATGGGCTGCTTTAGTCGATAGCCTGAACTTAGGCGGTTTATTGCGCTTATATCTGTTGCACAGTGCCATTAGTTGGACAGGAGATACAGTGCAATTGCTGGTCTGTCAAAGCCAGCAGCATCTGGACAAAGAAAAGCTGCGTACTGAAATTATTAAAGAGCTGAGTTTGGCCTTTCATAAAACGGTTCAGCTGGATATTCAGTATCAACCTTGGGTAGAGACATGCCCTGTAGCGATTCAGCAGCGTATCGAGCGGGAACGTTTTGTTTATGTTGAGCAGTTGTTGCAGCAAGACCCCTGGGTGGTGCAGCTGCAAAAAGACTTTGGTGCGGAAATAGTTCCGGACAGTATTATCGTCAACTAATTCGTCTTGTATTTTGCGGCTCAAGTCATTATCTTGTCGCCAGTTTAACAGAGTCATTTTTAAAGAGAGTACAGTTATGTTCAAAGGTGGTGGTGGCGGTTTAGGCAATATCATGAAGCAGGCGCAAGCCATGCAGGATAAAATGCAAAAGGCCCAGCAGGAATTGGCTAATCTGGAAGTTACGGGCGAGTCGGGTGCGGGTCTGGTGAAAGTCACCATGACAGGCAACCACAATGTTCGCCGTGTCAGCATCGACGACAGTCTGATGCAGGATGACAAAGAAATGGTTGAAGATTTAGTAGCAGCTGCTATTAACGACGCGGTACGCCGTGTAGAGGAAGCCAATAAAGCCAAAATGGCTGCTGTAACCGGCGGTATGCAATTACCTCCTGGTTTTAAGATGCCGTTTTAACAGGTCGCCTGAAAACGCATGAATAAATTCAGCCCTTTGCTGCAGCAGTTGATCGATGCCTTGCGCATATTGCCGGGTGTAGGTCCAAAGTCTGCTCAACGTATTGCTCTGCAGTTGCTGGAACGCAACAGGGCTGGGGCCATGCAGTTGTCTAAAGCTTTGGCGGTAGCGATGGAGAAAGTAGGGCATTGCCAGCAGTGCCGTACTTTTTGTGAAACAGAGTTATGTGCTATTTGCTCAGACTCGAGGCGTAGCGACAGTCAAAGCCTTTGTATTGTCGCATCGTCCTCTGATCAGTTTGCCATAGAACAAACAGGCCAGTTTAAAGGCCGTTATTTTGTCTTGCAGGGCCAGTTATCGCCGCTTGATGGCATAGGTCCTTCCGAATTAGGTCTGGATTTATTACAAAAGCAGCTGGGTACTGGTTCGGTGCAGGAAGTGATATTGGCAACCAATCCGACAGTGGAAGGCGATGCCACAGCCTATTACATTGCCGAGCAATGTAAAAAATATCAGGTGAATGTATCCCGTATCGCTCATGGTGTGCCTGTGGGCGGGGATTTAGAGTATGTGGACGGGACGACCCTGTCGCACGCCTTTAGTGGCCGTAAACCTATCTGAGCTTCGTCCTAGAAGCTGTAGCAGCGTTGCTGTGTTTATTCTTTCTCCACTTGCCTGCTCCTCCATTTTGTTCTTTGTTTTGCCGCTATTGCCCCCTTGATATTTGTGGGTATTAAACCCATATCCTTGCCAGCACAATTGAAAGTCATTCCACGAAAGATAAGGAGCTGTATATGACTGAAACAGTACAAAAACAAAAGCACGGCTTTCAGGCCGAGGTCAAACAACTTCTGCAGCTGATGATCCATTCGCTGTACTCCAATAAAGAAATTTTCCTGCGTGAGCTGGTCTCCAACGCCTCAGATGCGGCCGATAAACTGCGCTTTTTAGCTTTATCAGACAGCAGCCTGTACGACAATGATGGCGAGCTGAAAGTCCGTATCAGTCTGGATGAAGCCGCTAAAACCATTACCATCAGCGACAACGGTATTGGTATGACGCAGGATGAAGTGATTAGCCACTTAGGCACTATCGCAAAATCTGGCACTAAGGAGTTTTTTGGTCAGCTTTCAGGCGACCAAAGCAAAGACTCTCAACTGATTGGTCAGTTTGGTGTGGGTTTCTATTCTGCTTTTATTGTCGCTGACAAAGTGACAGTTAAAACCCGTAAAGCCGGTGCGCCAGCTGATTCAGCGGTGGAGTGGGAATCAACAGGTGAAGGTGACTACACTATTACTCCTATCGTCAAAGCAAGCCGTGGTACCGACATTATTCTGCATTTGCGTGACGAAGAAACTGAGTTTTTAAGTCAGTGGAAGGTTGAGTCTATTGTCACTAAATACTCTGACCATATCAGTATTCCGGTAGAGATGTATCAGGAAGGGACTCCAGAGCGCGATGGTGAAGAGGGCGAAAAAATCCCTGCCACTGAAGGCTACTGGAAAGCGGTGAACAAAGCTACTGCACTGTGGATGCGCGATAAGTCAGAGGTCTCTGACACTGAGTACCAGGAATTCTACAAGCATATTTCACATGATTGGACAGAGCCACTGAGCTGGAGTCACAACAAAGTAGAAGGCAACACCAACTATACCAGTCTGCTTTATGTTCCGAAAAAAGCACCTTTTGATTTGTGGAACCGCGAAGCCCGTCATGGCTTAAAACTCTATGTACAACGCGTCTTTATTATGGATGACGCTGAACAGTTTATGCCAAGTTACCTGCGTTTTATCAAAGGCGTGCTGGACTCCAGCGATTTACCACTGAACGTATCGCGTGAAATTCTGCAGGACACCAAAGTGACACAAAGTCTGCGCAAAGGCTGTACCTCACGTGTGCTGAAAATGCTGGAGAAAATGGCCAAAGCTGAAGACCAAACCGAATACCAGACGTTCTGGACTGAGTTTGGTCAAGTGATGAAAGAAGGCCCGGCGGAAGATTTCGCCAACAAAGAAACTATCGCCAAGCTGCTGCGTTTTGCCTCGACTCATAACGAGACAGCCGATCAGAATGTCAGTTTAGATGCTTATGTCAGCCGGATGAAAGAAGGTCAGGACGAGATTTATTTTATCGTTGCTGATAGCTACGAGGCGGCCAAACACAGTCCACATTTAGAAGTACTGCGTAAAAAAGGCATTGAAGTGCTGCTGTTGTCCGACCGTGTTGATGAGTGGTTAATGCAGCACCTGACTGACTTTGAAGGCAAAAAGCTGCGTTCTATTGCCAAAGGTAATCTGGACATCAGCAAGCTGGATGACGAAGAGACCAAAAAGGCTCAGGAAGAAACAGAAAAGCAATTTGCTGCTGTGACTGAACGTTTTAAAGCAGCCTTAGGTGATCAGGTCAAAGCCGTGAAAACAAGTCATCGCTTAACCGACAGCCCAGCTTGTATTGTCACTGATGAGTTCGATATGAGCACACAAATGATGAAGCTGATGGAGTCTGTGGGTCAGAAAGTGCCAGACGTGAAACCTATTTTTGAACTGAACCCGGACCATGCACTGGTCAAACATATTGCCGATGTGCAGGACGAAACGCAGTTTAAACAGTGGGCTGAAGTCTTGTTGGATCAGGCGTTATTGGCTGAGCGTGGCAGCCTGAAAAATCCTGCGACTTTTGTCAGCCGCTTAAACGCGCTGCTGCTGGATTTATCTAAAAAGGCATAAGTCATAGCTGAAAAATGGGGTCAGATCCTGAGGTATCCCCACAAAAATATGAGTGAAATCATAGAGGTGATACAAAAAATTAAGTAAGTGAGAACATTCATGGTGTTCGGTGATCAGATCTATCGCCAAACAAACCT
>Ga0247725_1000184_pt1 | contig 66945 bp, 66 predicted proteins | sample OKSTACKMCFT3sol_FD_183021 | JGI IMG/M metagenome (GOLD analysis project Ga0247725, IMG submission 183021) | Subsurface sediment microbial communities from gas well in Oklahoma, United States - OK STACK MC-FT3-sol | ecosystem: Environmental > Terrestrial > Deep subsurface > Rock core/Sediment...
CAAGTTAGCCGCAGGTATTGATCTCGGTACCACCAATTCGCTGGTTGCTACTGTTCGCAGTGGCGAAGCCAAAACTCTGTTTAATCAAGCAGGCCAGGATATGGTGCCTTCTGTGGTGCGTTACACTGCGGACAAGGTCATAGTTGGCCATGCCGCTGCAGCTGATGCTGTGCTCGACCCGCACAATACTATTGTATCGGTCAAACGTCTGATGGGCCGCGGTTTTGCTGAAATCAATGCCGATGCAGAACATATTCCTTATCAGCTGGTCGATCAATCAGGTTTAGTGGCGATAAACACTATTCAGGGCATTAAAAACCCGGTGGAAGTATCAGCTGAAATTCTGGCGACTTTAGCCGATACAGCAAGCCAGACTCTAGGTGGCGAGCTGACTGGTGTGGTTATTACTGTGCCTGCCTATTTTGACGACTCGCAGCGTCAGGCGACCAAAGATGCCGCTAAACTGGCAGGGCTGAATGTATTGCGTTTATTAAACGAGCCTACAGCAGCAGCTTTAGCTTATGGCCTGGACTCAGGTCAGGAAGGTGTGGTTGCTGTTTACGATTTAGGCGGTGGTACTTTTGATATCTCTATCCTGCGCTTAAAGCGTGGTGTATTTGAGGTGTTGGCCACAGGTGGTGATTCGGCTTTAGGTGGTGATGATTTTGATCATGCTCTGGTCAGCTGGTTACAACAGCAAACTGGCCAAAGCGCACTTTCGCATTCAGAGCTGCGCCAGTATCTGGTGACAGCCCGCCAAATCAAAGAAAACTTAAGTGCCACAGAGCAGCTGGATTTTGTGCTGCCACTAGCCTCTGGTGAATTTAAAGGCCAAATCAGCCGCTCTGACTTTGATGCATTAATTCAGCCTTTAGTGCGCAAGACCATTCGCGCCTGCAAACAAGTGCTGCGCGATGCTGGTTTAGACACCGAAGAAATTCAACAAGTAGTGATGGTCGGCGGTTCTACCCGCGTGCCATTAGTACGAAGCGCTGTAGCAGAGTTTTTTGCTACTGAGCCTTTAACTTCGATTGATCCGGATAAAGTAGTGGCCATAGGTGCTGCGATTCAGGCCAACGTATTGGTGGGTAATAAATCTGACCACGATACCTTGCTGCTGGATGTGATCCCGCTGTCTTTAGGTTTGGAAACCATGGGCGGTTTAGTTGAAAAAATCATTCCACGTAATACTGTAATTCCGGTGGCCCGTGCTCAGGAATTTACCACCTTTAAAGATGGCCAGACCGCTATGGCGATTCATGTGCTGCAGGGTGAACGTGAACTGGTGGATGCCTGTCGTTCTTTAGCGCGTTTTAACCTGACCAATATCCCGGCTATGGCCGCGGGTGGCGCTCATATTCGGGTGACTTTTCAGGTCGATGCCGATGGTTTGTTGAGTGTCACAGCTCAGGAAAAATCCACTGGGGTCAGCGCCAGCATTCAGGTCAAACCTTCCTATGGTTTAAGCGACGATCAGGTTGCGACCATGATCCAAAGCTCTATGCTCTATGCTAAACAAGATATGCAGCTGCGTTTGTTAAAAGAACAACAAGTGGAAGCCGAGCGGGTACTGGAAGCTGTGACTGCTGCGTTAAATGCTGATGCGGCTCTGTTAACAGAAGAAGAAAAATTAAATGTAGAACAAGCCCTTGCTGAACTGGCTAGAGTGAAACAAGGCGATAACACTGCGGCTATTAAAGCTGCTATTGAACACACTAATCATATAACAGATGAGTTTGCAGCGCGCCGTATGGATATGTCCATCCGCAGTGCCCTGCAGGGTCATAAGGTCGACGAGGTCTGATATGCCACAAATCATCTTTTTACCCCATGCAGAGTTATGCCCTGAAGGTGCTGCAGTCGAAGCCAAAACAGGTGAAACTGTGCTGGATGTGGCACTTCGTTGTGGCATTTCAATTGAACATGCCTGCGAAAAATCCTGTGCCTGCACCACCTGTCACGTCATAGTGCGTGAAGGCTTCCGTTCTCTGAACCCAAGTGACGAGTTGGAAGACGACATGCTGGATAAAGCCTGGGGCTTAGAACCAGACTCACGTTTAGGTTGTCAGGCCCGTATCGCTGACGAAGACTTAGTGGTCGAAATTCCTAAGTACACCGTCAATATGGTCAGCGAAGGGCATTAATCCCCATTGTTTGAAGACCAATAAAAAGCAGCTTTCGGGCTGTTTTTTGCTTTTTACAGCAACGAATGGCTCGCGTAGCAAAAGCTTCATTTCGCCTGCTTAGAAAAAATAGGTTTTTTATTTTGCTTAGCGTATAATTCGCGGCCTTAAAAATTTATTCACCCTTTTGATTACAGGAGTCTGTCATGGCTTTAGAACGTACTTTTTCAATCGTAAAACCAGATGCAGTAGCGAAGAACCACATCGGCGCTATCTATCACCGTTTTGAAACTGCTGGTTTACGCATTGTTGCTGCTAAAATGTTGCACTTAAGCCGTGAACAGGCTGAAGGCTTCTACGGTGAGCACAAAGAGCGTCCATTTTTCAACGCTTTAGTTTCTTTCATGACATCAGGCCCTGTGATGGTTCAAGTGTTAGAAGGCGAAGACGCTGTACGTAAAAACCGTGAAATCATGGGTGCTACTAACCCGAAAGACGCTGCTGCTGGTACTTTACGTGCTGACTACGCTGCCAGCATCGACGAAAACGCTGTTCACGGTTCAGACGCTGCTGCTTCTGCTGCACGTGAAATCGCGTTCTTCTTCACTGAAGCAGAGCTGTGTTCACGTACTCGTTAATTTAAACCGTCGTTCTTGACGCCGCAGCTTCGTTGACAGCGCGCTTTCGCCCCAGTCACATAGTGAACTATGCTCCTGGGGCTCACGCCCTTGTCGCCTCGCTGCAACGCCAATTACTTAGGTTTAAAAAAGTGTAAAGGGACGATTTATACGAAAAGGGAGCTTAGCTCCCTTTCTATCTATTTAAACTGTCCTATTTTTATTAAGTTATTGTTGTGAGGAAATGCCTAAATGAGCCAAACGGAAAACAAAGTCAATCTGCTTGATCTGACCCGTACCCAGATGAAGGAGTTTTTTGTCTCTATTGGTGAAGCAGGCTTCAGAGCCGATCAGGTGATGAAATGGATTTACCATTTCTGTATCGACGACTTTGATAAAATGACCAACATCAACAAGAAGTTGCGTGACAAATTAAAAGAAAAAGCTGTGATTGCAGCACCAGTTGTGGTGACGCGTCAAGACAGCGCTGATGGCACTATCAAGTTTGTGATGGGCTTGTCTGGTGGCCAGGAAGTGGAAACTGTCTGGATCCCGGAAAAAGACCGCCGTACTTTATGTGTGTCGTCTCAGGTTGGCTGTGCTTTAGAATGTACTTTTTGCTCCACAGCCCAGCAGGGCTTTAACCGCAATTTAAAAGTATCTGAAATTATTGGTCAGGTCTGGCGTGTGGCTCAAATCATAGGCAGCTACGGCGATACTGGCGAAAAACCAGTCACCAACGTGGTGATGATGGGCATGGGCGAGCCTTTGCTGAATCTGAACAACGTAGTGCCTGCTATGGAGCTGATGCTGGAAGACTTTGGTTTTGGCTTATCCAAACGCCGCGTCACTTTAAGTACCTCGGGTGTAGTACCTGCTCTGGATATGCTCAAAGAGCGTATCGATGTGGCCTTGGCGATTTCCTTACACGCGCCGAATAACACGCTGCGTGATGAGTTAGTGCCGGTGAATAAAAAATACCCTATGGAAGAATTCCTTGCTGCGGCAAAGCGTTATGTCACAGACTCACGTGCCAATGATAAAGTCACAGTCGAATATGTGATGCTGGATGGTGTCAACGACAGCATGGAACAAGCCCATGAGTTAGCGCATGCTCTTAAAGGCACTCCGTCAAAAGTGAACCTGATCCCATTTAACCCTTACCCAGGGTCACCCTACAAACGTTCCAGCAATTCCCGTATCGATCGCTTCAATAAAGTGCTGCAGGAACATGGTTACACAGTGATGGTGCGTAAGACCCGCGGCGACGATATTGATGCTGCCTGTGGCCAGTTAGTCGGTGATGTAATTGACCGTACCAAGCGTGTAGAAAAAAAACAGATGAAAGGTCAGGAGATTTCAGTAAAAATGGTGTAACACTCCATTGAACTGGTATCGTTATGCAAAAACTCAGGCTTCTTGCTTGTGTTGTTTTCAGTTTACAGTTGGCAGCTTGTGTCACCGAAACCACTGTGGTGGGCAGTGACCGACAAATTCGTCCCAAGATGGATCAAAAAGAAGCTGCCCGTACCCGCATAGCGCTTGGCATTAACTACCTGCAACGTGGGGATAATGCGCAAGCCAAGTTTAATCTGGAAAAAGCCAAAAGCTTAGCGCCTGAACTGGCCGAAGTGCATAACGCTATGGCCTATTATTATCAGCAGGTGGCGGAGTTTGAAGCCGCCGAACACTCCTACAAAACTGCCTTAGATCTTGAACCCGATAACGCTGACTCTTATAACAACTACGGTGCGTTTTTGTGTCAGCGTGGCAAATACGAGCAAGCCGAACAGTTACTGCTGCAGGCAATAAGCCGCCCTGGTTATATCCGTGCCGCAGACAGTTATGAAAATATCGCCTTGTGCCGACTAGAGCAAAAAGATTTTGTTCAGGCGAAAGCCTATTTGGATTTATCCATTAAGCACAATGCCAGCAGGCCCAGTGCTTTGTTTAATTTAGCGTCGATCAATTATGCAATGGCTGATTTGCCCGCTGCTGCGGTGCTTTTGGATCGAATGCAAAGCGCCTCTCAAATTTCCCCCCGTTCAGTATTGTTGTCTTATCTGATAGCACAGGAGCAACAAGATTACAGCAGGATGCAAAATGCTGAGCAGTTGTTGCTCACCACCTATCCGCAAAGTCAGGAAAGCTTGTTGCTTAGTCAGGGCAAATTGAATGAGTCTGAATTTAGCCAACTCAGGCAAGACTACAAACAACAGTTACTGCAGCAGCCGGCGGAACAGGTAAAAACAGGTGCAGGACAGCCGAAAATTAAAATCACCCGCAAGAAACCACCAGTAACTGGAGCAACAGAGTCTAAGGTTTTGCCTGCGACTCTGGCCGCTCAGATGCAAAGTCATGCTGAAACCGTGGCTGTACAACACCAAGTACAACAAGATGAAAGCTTGTATGGCATAGCAGAGCGTTACAGTGTTACTATTAGCGATATAATCAGCTGGAACTCTTTGCGTGATAATCAGCCTATAGTCAAGGGCCAGATCCTCTGGATTGGACAACAAGCACACCGGCAGATAGAACCACAAATTGAAGTACCAGAACGTTATCAAATCCAATATGGCGATACGTTGTTTCGGATTTCGATGCGTTACAGGGTGAAATTAACCAGCCTGCTGCAATGGAACAACTTAACTGAGCAAAGCCCGATACGGGCTGGGCAATTTATCTACTTAAAAGATCCGGCACAATTAGAATTATGACGACTGAATTAACGCAGCCCAGCAGCGCAGTACAGACTTTGAGCGCGGGACAACTATTACGTCAGGCTCGCGAGCAACAAAATCTGACCTTAGCCCAGGTGGCACAGCAACTGAATTTAAGCAGGAGCTTGATCGACGATCTTGAACAGGATCAGGTCGATGCCAAGCTGTCTTCCACTTTCGTGCGTGGTTATTTGCGCTCTTATGCCAAATTACTGAAAATACCCGCCCAACAAGTATTAGATGCCTACAGCAGCAACTCAAAAGGCTTGCATCAGGTGCCAAGCCTGACCCGCAGTTTCTCTAAACGCACAGCCAAGGAAGCGACAGAAAACCGCTTTATGTGGGTGACCTATTTTGTTATTGCGGTCTTTGTGGTGTTGTTGGTTCTTGGTTTCTGGCAAAGCCGGTTTGGCGGTTCAGGCTCAGGCTCTGCATTGCCTATGGCACAAACTGACGAGACTATGCTGGCGAGTGAAGCAGCTAAGCCTGTCGACACTCAGTCGTATCAGCAAACCGAACAGCCAGAGGCTGAACAGAACCGTATTCCTGTGACTCAGCTGGATCATTCGCCAACAGCGACAGATCCACAAGCTCAAAGCACAGCACCACAAACTAGTTTAAACGCAGATGTTCCGACTGTAATACAACCGCAATCACAAGCTGTAGTGACACAACCTGCTGCAACAGTGGTGCAAGTTACGACAGAGGAAAATTCTGCTACCAGGGGTGCAGCGACTACGCCTGCTGTCAACACTCCTATTCAGAGTGAACCACAATTGCAGCAATCAGTTCCAGCAGTCACCGCTCCTGTTCAGAACGGATCTCAGACATCAGTACCAGTAACAAATGACGTTCCGACTGTTACAACTGCCGATACTGCGACTGTCCAGCCTACGACTCAAACTACAACCTCAGCTACAGAAACTCCAACTGCTGCAGCTGTTGATGCGTCAGCCAATGCCACTATCAATTTGTCTCTGAGTGCAGAGTGTTGGGTTGATGTGGTTGATGCGACAGGCAAACGCTTAGTATTTGGCAGTCGTCAGGCTGGTGAACAACTGAATTTACGTGGTGTTGCGCCAATCAAAGTGTTATTGGGCAACGCAGCAGCGGCCACTCTTAACTTTAATGGCGAAGCCATTGATCTGTCAGGTTATCCAACAGGTCGGGTCGCCCGGTTAACCCTCGGACAAAACTGATGAGTTACGCAGAAAATCCTATTAAAAGACGCCAGTCTACTCAAATTAAAGTGGGCAATGTACTGATAGGCGGTGATGCGCCTATTGCAGTACAGTCGATGACCAATACTAAAACTACAGATGTCGAAGCTACAGTGGCGCAAATTCAGGCCATTGCCAAAGCAGGCGCTGATTTGGTGCGTGTCTCAGTACCGACTATGGAAGCGGCAGAGGCCTTTAAGCTGATTAAACAGCAATCGCCTATTCCATTGGTCGCCGATATCCATTTTGATTACCGTATCGCGCTAAAAGTAGCTGAATACGGTGTCGATTGTTTACGTATTAACCCTGGCAATATAGGCCGGGAAGACCGTATCCGTTCTGTGGTAGAAGCGGCACGCGATAAAAACATTCCGATCCGTATTGGTGTGAATGGCGGCTCGCTGGAAGCAGATTTACAGGAAAAGTATGGCGAACCGACCCCAGAAGCATTGGTAGAGTCGGCCATGCGCCATGTCGACATTCTGGATCGTCTGAACTTCGACCAGTTTAAAGTCAGCGTCAAAGCCTCTGATGTATTTTTAGCTGTAGGTGCATACCGTTTGCTGGCGAAACAAATTAAGCAACCTCTGCATTTGGGGATCACCGAAGCTGGTGGCGCCCGTGCTGGTGCCGTCAAATCTGCGATTGGTCTTGGCATGCTGTTATCTGAAGGCATTGGCGATACCTTGCGTATTTCTTTGGCCGCTGATCCGGTTGAAGAAGTGAAAGTAGGTTTTGATATTTTAAAATCCCTGCGTATCCGTTCCCGCGGCATTAATTTTATTGCCTGCCCAAGTTGCTCCCGTCAGGAATTTGATGTGATCAAAACCATGAATGAGCTGGAGCAAAGGTTGGAAGACGTGGTAGACCCAATGACGGTCTCTGTTATTGGTTGTGTAGTGAATGGTCCCGGCGAAGCACTGATCTCTGATTTAGGTGTGGCAGGGGCAAACCGTATGAGTGGTTTCTACCTCAAAGGCCAGCGTCAAAAACTACGCATTGATAATAATAACGTCGCAGAACAATTAGAAGCTCAGGTACGTTTGTATCTGGAAGAGCAAAAACGACTGATTGAAATTAAACAGCTGGATTAAGCCGTAAGGCTGCATGATCCGCTTTGGACAAAGAGATAAAACCCGTGTCAAAAGATATCCAGGCCATTCGTGGCATGAACGACTGTTTACCAGCCGATACTCCGGCATGGCAATTTGTAGAACAGATTTTACGTAAAACAGTGCGCAACTATGGGTACGAAGAAATTCGTTTTCCTATAGTAGAAATGACCGAATTGTTTAAGCGCTCTATAGGCGAAGTGACTGACATCGTTGAAAAAGAGATGTATACCTTTGCCGATCGCAATGGCGACAGTCTGACCTTGCGCCCCGAGGGGACTGCAGTTTGCGTACGTGCCGCCAATCAGAATGGTTTGCTATACAACCAGGAGCAGCGCCTGTGGTACATGGGCCCCATGTTCCGCCACGAGCGTCCACAAAAAGGCCGTTACCGTCAGTTCCACCAGTTTGGTTTAGAAGCTTTTGGTATGGCAGGCCCGGACATTGATGCTGAAGTGATTTTACTCAGTGCCCGTTTATGGAAAAGTTTAGGTTTGTCGTCTCATGTGACTCTGGAGCTGAACTCTTTAGGCTCGAACCAAGCGCGTGCGGATTACCGCGCTGCGTTAGTCGCCTATTTAGAGCAACATAAAGAACTGCTGGATGAAGACAGCTTACGTCGCATGTACAGTAACCCGCTGCGGGTACTGGATAGCAAAAATCCAGTGATGCAGGACATGCTGGGTAAGGCGCCACAGCTGTTAGAGTATTTAGATGATGAATCCAAAGCCGACTTTGATGGCCTGCAAAAGCGTTTAAAAGCCGCTGGTGTTGAGTTTGTGATCAATCCACGTTTAGTGCGTGGCCTGGATTATTACAACAAAACTGTCTTCGAATGGGTCACCAGCAGCTTAGGTTCACAAGGCACAGTCTGCGCCGGTGGTCGTTACGATGGTTTAGTGGAACAGCTGGGAGGGAAAGCTACTCCTGCAGTTGGTTTTGCCTTAGGTATGGAGCGACTGGTATTATTGCTGCAAACCTTAGAGCTATTGCCAGAAGCCCAGCCTCAAACCGATATTTATCTGATGGCCTTAGGCGAGAGCGCGGAACTTGCTGCAGTTTCTATTGCCGAAAGCCTGCGTAATGAGTTACCTGAGCTGCGCTTAATGACGCATTGTGGTGGCGGCAATCTAAAGAAACAAATGAAAAAAGCGGATAAGTCTGGTGCCAGTCTTGGTCTGCTATTAGGTGAAACCGAACTGGCCGCTGGCGAAATTACACTGAAATGGCTCAGAGAAGAAAAACCACAACAAAATATTAAATTGACTGAATTAAGCAGCGCTCTGAAGCAGCTGGTTTAAAGGGATCGAAGATGGAAATTTACAACAGCGAAGAACAACAAGTCGAAGCTATTAAGCGCTTTTGGAAAGAAAACGGCACCGCTATTATCGCCGGTGTGGTCTTGGGTCTGGGTGGCTTGTACGGCTGGCGTTATTTTCAGGATCAGCAGCTGGAAAGCACTATGGCAGCATCAAGTGCCTACACTAAATTACTGGAGCAACAGCAAAAAGCTGCTGATAACCCAGAGTTGTTAGCGCAGTTCCAGACCTTTGTTGATAAAAACAGTGACTCTTCCTATGCACTGCTGGCGGCTTTTGTTGCAGCCAAAGAAGCGGTAGCAAAAGAAGACTACGCTGTTGCTGCTAAACAGCTGAACTGGGTAGTGACCACAGCTAAACAGCCAGAAATAAAAGCACTGGCGCAGCTGCGTTTGGCTCGTGTGCAAAATGAACAAAAAGATTACGCAGCAGCTTTAGCAACTCTGGCTTTAGCTGTGCCTGAAGCGTTCAAAGCACAACAACAGGAATTGACAGGCGATGTGCTGTTGAACTCAGGTGAATTGGCGAAAGCGAAAACAGCCTATCAGGCTGCTGTCGCCGCCACTAAAGATGCTCAGAATCCACTTCTGAAAGTGAAATTAGACGAACTGGCGCACGTAACTGCTGCTTAAGGTGTAAGAGTGAAGTTATTCAAGTCCCGTATCGGCTTAATGCTGGCGTTGTTGACGACTTTGGCTGCTTGTTCTTCTAAAGAAGAATTAGTGTACCCGGAAATTGACAACAAAATTGAACCCGAAGAAATTTGGAGTGCCTCTGTGGGGGATGGGGTTGAACATTATGATTCAGCGCTACGTCCATTGATTTACAAAGATAAAGTTTTTGCAGCCAGCCGTGCTGGTTTAGTCATGGCTTTTGACAAAGAGTCAGGCGATCGTCTTTGGACCTTTGATGTTCGTGACGATGGTACTGGTAGTTTCCTCGATGGCCTGAAATTCTGGAATTCTGAAACAGCCCGGGTTTCCGGTGGTGTTAGTGCTGGTTATGACAAAGTTTTTGTCGGCACTGAAAACGGCGATGTCGTAGCGCTTAACCCTGAAACCGGTGAGTTGGTTTGGCGTGTTAAAGTCAAAGGCGAAGTCATTGCAAGTCCTGCGGCTGGTGATGGTTATGTAGTGGTGAATACCTCAGCTGGTTACATGTTTGCTTTGCACCCGGACACAGGTGAACAACGTTGGATGCATGAACAGGAAAGCGCATTACTGAGTTTACGCGGCACCAGTGAACCTGTGATGGCCAGTGGTGGTGTTATTTTTGGTAGTGGCGCTGGTAAAGTTTCAGTGTTAATTGCTGACAAAGGTGTATTGGCATGGGATGCCGCTATTGCTGTGCCAAAAGGTGCGACCGATTTATCTCGTATGGTGGATGTTGACGCAACTCCTATCGTTATGGATGGCACTATTTACGCCATCGCCTTTAATGGCGAGCTGGTCGCGCTTGAACTGCGCACAGGTCGTGTACAGTGGAAACGTGAATATGCCAGTTTCCGCGATATGGTGATTGAAGGCAATAGCATTTATCTGGTCGACAGTGTCGGCAAAATTTTTGCTATCGACCGCCGTAACGGTTTAGAGCAATGGTCTCAGTTAGGTTTACATAAACATTTCCTGACCGGGCCTGCAGTGTACAAAGATTATCTGGCCGTAGGTGATGTCGAAGGTAACTTGTTCTGGTTGGATAAAAACACCGGTGAGTTTGTCGCTCAGGAAACCTATGGTTCAGGCTTTTATGTGCAGGGTGTCAGCACTGCTGACGAATTAGTGATCCAAACCCGGGATGGTGAGCTAAGTTTAATACGCTTGCCTTAAGCTGTCCTGGTTGACAATAAAGCAGGGTCGGAGCCGATAACCCATCGCCTCCGGCCTTGTTGTTTCATAGAGTGTAGCTATTGTGGTCAGTGCCAGGCTGTAAAAAGTCCGGCGTGACAGAGTAAGAAGGCCAGTTGGCCTGCGGTATCCACAAGGATACATAGTAATTTTATTTGAGGTAAAACCATGTTACCTGTAGTGGCTTTGGTTGGCAGAGCCAACGTTGGAAAATCAACATTATTTAACCGTTTAACCCGCACCCGTGACGCTTTAGTGGCGGATTTTCCGGGCCTGACGCGTGACCGTAAATACGGTTCAGTCAAATACGAAGGTTACGAATTTATTGTGGTCGACACCGGTGGTATCGACGGCAATGAGCAAGGCATTGAAGTAGAAATGGCCGAGCAGTCACTCAAAGCCATAGACGAAGCTGACATTGTGCTGTTTATGGTCGATGCCCGTGCTGGTGCCATGGTGGCTGATGATGCGATAGCGCAGCATTTACGCCGTATCAATAAAAAAGTCTTTTTGGTCGCCAATAAAACCGATGGTTTGGATGCCGATACAGCCACAGCAGATTTCTATAGTCTGGCTTTAGGTGAAGTCTATCCAATAGCTGCTGTGCATGGTCGTGGAGTGGTGTCTTTGTTGCAACATGCCTTATTGCCTATGCTGTCTGAGCAGCAACAACAGCGTATTGCTGCTATTGAAAAAGGCGAAGAACTACCGGAAGAGTTTGAGGAAGAAGAAAGCGAAGAGGACATTACTCAGGCCAAAGATCAGCATATCAAGCTGGCCATAGTGGGTCGTCCAAACGTTGGTAAATCAACCTTAACCAACAGGATTTTAGGTGAAGAGCGTGTCGTGGTATTCGACATGCCAGGCACGACACGGGATTCGATTTATATCCCAATGACCCGCGGTGAGCGCGAATATACGCTGATTGATACAGCTGGTGTGCGTCGCCGTGGCAAAATTGACGATATGGTCGAGAAGTTCTCTGTGATTAAAACGCTGCAGGCGATTGAAGATGCCAACGTAGTGATTTTAGTGCTGGATGCCCGTTTAGGTATTTCCGACCAGGACTTAAGCATTTTAGGTTTTGTGCTCAATTCAGGTCGTTCACTGGTGATTGCGGTCAATAAATGGGATGGTCTGGACGACCGGATCAAAGACGATGTCAAACGTGAGCTCGACAGACGCTTAGGTTTTATCGACTTTGCCCGTCTGCATTTTATCTCGGCTTTGCACGGCTCAGGTGTCGGTAACTTATTTGAATCGGTAGAAGAAGCCTTCGACTCGGCCACCCGTCGTGTTAGCACAGCGCTGTTAACCCGTATTATGAAAATGGCAGTGGAAGATCACCAGCCACCTATGGTGAAAGGCCGCAGAGTGAAGCTGAAATACGCTCACGCCGGTGGTTACAATCCGCCTTTGATCGTGATCCACGGTAATCAGGTTGACGATCTGCCTGATTCGTACAAACGTTATCTGATGAACTATTTCCGTAAATCCTTGCAGATGATGGGCACGCCAGTGCGGATTGAATTCCGCGAAGGTGAAAACCCATTTGCCGGTAAACGTAATACGCTGACACCCAATCAGCAGTACAAACGAGACCGCATCTTAAAAGCCAGAGCGAATCTGGTGAATAAGAAGTAAGTTTTGATTCAGGGCCAGCGCAAGCTGGCCTTGTTGTTTGTGGGCTTCTCGTCGATTTGAAATTGTGGGGGAGGGGTTATTCCTGACCGCTAAATAGCGCCAAAGGTGCTAGTTGTGATATATCGCCACTCCTGAATCAACCATCCTTACTCTGAGGTTTTATGCTGCATCATGTTTCTTTTGGTGTTTCTGATATTTACCGTTCAGCAGCGTTTTACGACGCTGTGTTATCGGCTTTAGGTTATGTCCGGGTTTGGGATGATATCAGCGACGATGACCCGGATTGTGCTGTAGGTTATGGCTATAGCAACGGTGGTGACAAGTTTGCCATCAAACTCAGAGCACAAGCTTTATCAGGCTCAGTACCAGGCTTTCATCTGGCCTTCGCTGCACCAAGCCGGGCTGCTGTAGATGAGTTCCATAAAGCCGCATTGCAACATGGTGGCAAAGACAATGGTGCTGCTGGATTGAGGCCAGATTATGGTGATGAATATTACGCGGCTTTTGTGATTGATCCAGATGGTTATCCTATTGAAGCTGTGATTAATGGGGCTGAGCGGGCATAGGTGTTATGCCAATTTGGTAGGTTGTGCGTGCCGCATTGTAGGTTGTACTCGACGCGCAGCGGCAGTACAACAATGCAACTAGCGGCAACCAATAAGATCATGTTTTGAATTCAAAGCTTTCGCCTTTGGCGAGCCGCTTTCTTTTGCGTCGCCAAAAGAAAGCGGCGCAAAGAAAAGGCGACCCCAGGTCGCAGCGAAAGCCCGGCCCAAAATCGTGCGTCCAAGGCGGCTGGGCAACTCGCTCGTCGCTACCGCTCCTCACTCAGACACTCCCAGCCTTAAAACCTTGGCCACCCAATTTTGTCCGGCTCGCGCCCCAATGGGGATTTGGTGCCAGGAACTTTGGGGTCAAGTCTTGCGGTGTGCGTCATTTTCGTTTTCGCTCTTTTCTGCTACTCAGAAAAGTAGTTGACGCACAGCACTGAAAAAAAGACCAGTAACTAAGGATTCATTTTAACCTGCGTTTATTTACAACTATACCTGCTCTGCACAAACCCACTCTGATATACCCTGGTTTCCAGATGCTGTAATTTGAGATCGGCAGGTAAAGCGCCAAATAGCGGTATACCTTCCCCTATCAGCACCGGAATTCGAGTGAGTGTCAGTTCGTCGACCAACTGATGGCGCAGGCCTTGTTGAATAATATTGCCGCCATCCAGATAAACCGCTTTGTAACCTTGCGGCTTCAACTGATGAAGAATATCCGCTATAGCGCCCTGACGGATTTCTACTTTGTCTTGGAGTTCAGGCGGTAAATCAGCAGAGCTTAGCTCATGGCTCAACACCACAGTTTTCACTGGATAGGGCCATTCAATACCAAAACTCAGTAATTTTTCCAAGGTCGCACGGCCCATCAAAATCAGATCGATGCCGGACATAAATGCGCTATGGCCATGATCGTCTGTTGAGTCTGTGGCAGAAGTTAACCAGCTGATGTCACCGTCTTTTTTGGCGATAAAACCGTCCAGGCTAGTGGCTATAAATACTTTTACTTTCATTGGTGTAGGCCTTGAGTTTGCGCGTTACATTACAAAAATACGTTGGCCATCAAACCACAAAATAAGCCGCAAAACAGTTACAACTTGTATTTTTACCCGAACTGACGACTTTATGTATCGGTCTTTATTGTGTGGTGAGCGTCATCCAAATACTGCTGCAACTGTGCCACTCGCTTTGGCCGCTCAAATAGCTGATACAACTCTAACCAATCCGATAATTGCATTAGCGGCAAACCCTGCTGCCAGCTGGTGTTTTCAGGCTGAAACTCAAACCCTTGCAAACCGTCGTCTTTGAGCACTTGTATGCCGGCCATCAGTTCGATGACCAGGCCATTTTTGCTAAAACGGGCAAAGCCCTTGCTGCGATAAATGGGATGCAGCGATACAGGCACAGCGTGGGCATACTGGCTGAGTAGGGTTTTAAACGCTTCAAAGCGTTCTAAAGTGCAAACTAGATCTAAATCCCGCGCTTGTGGCTCAATGCCATAACTTTGCAATAAAAAGCTGCCGCCTATGGCCCAGTCGGTTGGGCCAAGCAGTTGGACTAATTCTGTGGCTATTTGTCTGATATCAGTTTGCTGCATCAGAGTTTGCAGAAATCTGTTCTATACGAGCGATAAAATGCCCCTTCGCCAGCTGTGTTTTTACCTGTTGGCCTGGTTGCAGCATCGATGCATCAGTGATCACTTGCTGCTGCTCGTCAAAGCTGATGCTGTAGCCGCGCTCTAAAGTGGCTAATGGGCTGACAGTATGTAACCTGCTGCTTTGCAATAACCACTGTTGCTGCTTTTGCTTCAGTAATTGTTGCATCGACTGATGCAACTGATGCTGGTGCTGACTCAGTTTTTGTTGCTGCTGTTTAATTCGCACCAGTGGCGTCAGCTGTTGCAAGCGATGTTGTAAAAACTGCTGCTGTTGCGCCGCTTTATCGATACGTCGCAATAAGGCGTTTTGCAACCTCATTTGCAGTTCATCCAGATACTGCTGCTGTTGCTGTAAACGCCGTGCCGGGTCAAGCAAAGTTAATCGATGCACTAAAGCTGTTAAACGAGGTTGCTGCTGCCGTAAATAGCTTTGCATCGAACGTTGTAAGCGTTGCTCTGCGGATTTTACTAACTGCAGTTGCTGCTGCTGATCCGGTGAGACCAATTCAGCCGCAGCAGATGGGGTGGCTGCGCGCACATCGGCAACAAAGTCGGCTATGGTAAAGTCAATTTCATGACCTACAGCGCTGACGGTTGGAATAGGGCAATGGGCTATTAAGCGGGCCACCTGTTCATCGTTAAAACACCATAAATCTTCCAGCGAGCCACCACCACGGCCAATCAGTAAGACATCCACTTCATTGCGCGAGATGGCTTTTTGAATGGCATTGTAAATTTGTGCCGGAGCCTGAGAGCCTTGCACTAAACAAGGATAAATAATGACCTCCAAAGCTGGAGCGCGGCGCTTAAGTACTGTAATGATATCGCGAATGGCAGCGCCGGTAGGGGAGGTGACGACTCCAACTTTTTGCACTTTTTTTGGCAGCGGCTTTTTGCGCTCTGGCGCCAGTAAACCTTCAGCCGCCAGCGTGGCTTTGATTTGTTCGTACTGTTGTTTCAGTAAACCATCGCCGGCTGGTTCCAGCATATCGGCGAGTAACTGATATTCACCCCGGGGTTCATACACACTGATACGGGCACGGATCAGAATTTGCTGACCATTTTTTGGCTGCAGGCTGGCGTATCTGTTGCTTTGTTTAAACATCGCCACTTTGACCTGAGCGGCCTGATCTTTGAGTGAAAAGTACCAATGGCCAGAGGACGCCGCGATAAAATTGGATACTTCACCCACTAACCACAGCTGACGAAATTGCAGCTCCAGAGTCAGGCGAACTTCAGAATTTAAACGGGAGACGGTGTAGATATCGGCTTGGGACATAGGGCTGATCTCAAGGGTTCATGCCACTAATGTAACACAAAAGCGAAAAACTGATTGTGGCAAAGGGCAAAAGCGGATAAAATTGCGCCGCAACATTCCCCCCTCTTTTTTTAACAGCGAGATTGTTGCAATGCTCAGGATCGTGAAAGAAGCCATTACATTTGACGACGTGTTACTTGTACCGGCACACTCCACTGTGTTACCCCATACCGCAGACTTGCGGACTCAATTGACCAGCAAAATTACGTTAAATATTCCTATGGTATCGGCGTCTATGGACACTGTCACCGAGGCTCGTTTAGCTATTGCTTTAGCACAGGAAGGCGGTTTAGGTTTTATTCACAAGAATATGACCATCGAAGAGCAGGCAGCCAATGTTCGTAAAGTAAAAAAATACGAAAGTGGTGTTGTCTCAGACCCTGTCACTGTGCGTCCAGAGCAAAGTATCCGTGAAGTGCAGCAACTGGCTGCTCAGCATGGTTTCTCTGGTTTCCCTGTGGTAGATGCTGACAACAACCTGGTTGGTATTGTGACAGGTCGTGACCTGAACGTTGAAACCAATCCACAACTGGCTATTTCTTCTGTGATGACGCCAAAAGAGCGCTTAGTCACAGTAAATGAATCAGGCCCACGCGCTGAAGCTTTAGCTTTAATGCACAAACACCGCATCGAAAAAGTATTAGTGGTCGACAATGGCTTTAAGCTCAAAGGTTTGATCACAGTACAGGATTACAATAAAGCCGCCAGCAAACCAAACGCCTGTAAAGACGAATTTGGTCGCTTACGCGTCGGTGCTGCCGTGGGCGTTGGCCCAGGTACTGATGAGCGTATTGCCGCTTTAGTTGAAGCCGGTGTAGATATTTTATTAATAGACACCTCACACGGTCATTCTGAAGGCGTGTTAGATCGTGTGCGTCAAACCCGTGCTTTATACCCAGATTTACAAATAGTGGCCGGTAACGTTGCTACAGCTGAAGGCGCAAAAGCCTTAGCTTTGGCTGGTGCTAATGCTGTGAAAGTAGGCATAGGCCCAGGTTCTATTTGTACCACCCGTATTGTTACAGGTTGTGGTGTACCACAACTGACGGCTATCTCTGATGCGGTCGATGGCGTACAGGGTATGGACGTTTGCATTATCGCTGACGGTGGTATCCGCTTCTCTGGTGACATAGCTAAAGCTTTAGTGGCTGGCGCGCACTGCGTGATGGTAGGTTCAATGTTTGCCGGTACTGAAGAAGCGCCAGGCGATGTAGAGCTGTATCAGGGCCGTTATTACAAATCCTACCGTGGTATGGGTTCATTAGGTGCTATGGCACAACGTAATGGCTCGTCTGACCGTTACTTCCAGGGCAGCAATAATGCTGAGAAGTTAGTGCCTGAAGGTATTGAAGGCCGTGTGGCGTACAAAGGCCCAATCGGCACTATTATTCACCAGCAAATGGGTGGCCTGCGCTCGTCGATGGGCTTAACTGGTTGTTCTACTATTGCTGAAGTCCGCACTAAGCCGGTCTTTGTCAAAGTAACTTCTGCTGGTATGGGTGAATCGCACGTGCATGATGTGCAAATCACCAAAGAAGCACCAAACTACCGCTTAGGTTAACCGCTTAATCAGAGGCTGGCGTTTTGCCAGCCTCTGTGTTTTATCCATTCGACTTTTGTTATTACAAGGTGATTATGAGCAAAAACATTCACTTCCATCGAATTCTGATCCTCGACTTCGGTTCGCAATACACTCAGCTGATCGCCCGTCGTGTGCGTGAAATTGGCGTTTATTGTGAGCTGTGGGCATGGGACGTTACTGCTGAACAAATCGCTGAATTTGCGCCAACCGGTATTATTTTATCTGGCGGCCCTGAGAGTGTGACTGAAGCCGGCTCGCCACGCGCACCTTCTTATGTCTTTGAAGCTGGTGTACCTGTGCTGGGGGTGTGCTACGGCATGCAGACCATGGCTGAGCAATTAGGCGGTAAAGTGGCCAGCTCAGAGCATCGTGAATTTGGTTATGCTCAGGTTGAACTGATAGCCCAAAATGCCATGTTCACAGGTATTGAAGATCATCTGAACGAACAAGGCCGTGGTTTATTGGATGTCTGGATGAGTCATGGCGACAAAGTAGTACAAATCCCAGAAGGTTTTGTCACTACAGCCCAAACGCCAACTTGCCCTCATGCTGCAATGGCCGATGAAGCCCGTCAGTTCTATGGTGTACAGTTCCACCCTGAAGTGACTCATACCCGTCAGGGCCTGCGGATGTTAGAGCAGTTTGTTGTTGATATCTGTGGTTGTGAAAAACTCTGGACGCCGGCCACCATCATTGATGACGCTATTGCTAACATCAAAAAGCAGGTGGGTGATGATCAGGTGATATTAGGTTTATCAGGTGGTGTCGACTCCTCTGTGGTCGCGATGCTGTTGCACCGCGCTATAGGCAAAAACCTGACCTGTGTGTTCGTTGATAACGGTTTATTGCGTTTAAACGAAGGTACGCAAGTGATGGAAATGTTTGGTGATCATTTTGGTCTGAACATTATCCACGTTAAAGCTGAAAACCGTTTCCTCGACGCCTTAAAAGGCGAAGCTGAACCTGAAGCCAAACGTAAAATTATCGGTCGCGTTTTTGTTGAAGTCTTTGATGAAGAAGCGAAAAAATTAAGCAATGCCAAGTGGTTAGCTCAGGGTACTATTTACCCTGACGTGATTGAATCAGCCGCTTCTAAAACCGGTAAAGCTCATGTCATTAAGTCGCACCATAATGTCGGCGGTTTACCTGCAGATATGAAGATGGGCTTAGTGGAACCGCTGCGTGAACTGTTCAAAGACGAAGTGCGCAAAGTAGGTTTAGCTTTAGGTTTGCCATACGACATGCTGTACCGTCACCCTTTCCCAGGCCCGGGTTTAGGTGTGCGTGTACTGGGTGAAGTGAAAAAAGAATACTGTGATTTATTACGTAAAGCCGACGCGATTTTTATCGAAGAGCTGCGTAATTCAGGCTGGTACGACAAAGTCAGTCAGGCCTTTACCGTATTCCTGCCGGTGAAATCTGTCGGTGTCATGGGCGATGGTCGTAAATACGACTGGGTTGTGTCTATCCGTGCCGTAGAGACTATCGACTTTATGACAGCACACTGGGCACATTTGCCGTATGAACTGTTAGGTACTATCTCGAACCGCATTATTAATGAAGTGAACGGTATTTCTCGTGTGGTGTACGACATTTCTGGTAAGCCGCCAGCAACTATTGAGTGGGAATAATCTCCCCTTCGTACTTGAAGCCGCAGCGTTGTTGACTGTCTGCTCGTGTTAGAAGAAGCTCGCCCAAGTCACATAGGACAACTATGCTCCTTGGGTCTCGAACACTTGTCGCCTGGCTGCAACTCCAATTACTTTGGGTAGATCCTTCGTACTTGCAGCCGCAGCTTTGAGTCGATTGGATAGAAAAGGGCAGATTAAATCTGCCCTTTTCGCTTTTACAGCTTATTAATTTCGTGTTTCAGCTGATAGGATTTGTCTGTCACTATCGCCTCTAACGTCGCAACTCGCTCTTTTAGCTGTTCTATTTGTTGTTTGATTTCGTCATTCGACTGGCCAGCACTTTTTAGTTTGATTTGTGTTTTAGTGTAGTTTTCATAAAAAGCGTAACCAAAAGCGCCAACAACAGCGACAAAACCTATTTCAAATGGTCCCATGATTTTCCTTCCCTAAGTCTGTATTAATTAAACTGAATAATATGCCTACGAAATTTAGCAAATGTTATACCATAGTTGCTATCTTGTTTATTTTCAAATGCTTAACCTGTTTTTATCGAGGTGGCGTTAAGCAAACTCACTAAAAGATAGTCAAAAGCTTAATCAGAACTGGTAAAATTAGTCAGATTCAGCAGTAAGACCAGAGGCCAATGTGACAGCAGACGACGATTTATACTGGATGCAGTATGCCTTGCAACTGGCCGATAAAGCTGAACAAAGCGGCGAAATTCCGGTAGGTGCTGTGCTGGTCAAAGATGGAGTGCTGCTAGGGGAAGGTTGGAATCAGTCGATCCAACTGAACGACCCTTCAGCTCATGCTGAAATGATAGCGATCCGTCAGGCTGCAGAAAAAATTGGTAATTACCGTCTGATTGATTGCACTTTGTATGTCACTTTAGAACCTTGCGCCATGTGCGCTGGCTTGTTAGTGCACAGCAGAGTAAAACGTTTGGTGTTTGGTGCTAAAGATGCAAAAACCGGCGCTGCTGGCTCGGTGCTGGATATAGTGCGCCATCCGGTGCTGAATCATCAATTGGAAGTACAGGATGGACCTTTAGCACAGCAGTGTGCAGACAAACTCTCTGAGTTTTTCCGTCGTCGCAGGGCAGAACAAAAAGCGTTAAAACAGCAGACAAAGCCGCAGAGTGTGGGGAGTGAGCAGCTTAAGCGCTAGCTTCAGTGGTATTAGCTAGATCCTGAATAGACTGGAAGGAGCGACGGCGTCTGTTGAGCTTCAGCATCGCCATATTACGGCTGACTCGTCTTCTGCCTGATGCAACATCTATTAATCGCCGCTTGCGCAGCATTTTTGGTTTTTTACGCTTTAACATTCAATGACTCCAAATTAGGTTCGCTAATATAGAAGCTTAGCAATGTATATACAAGATTAAGACTGCTTCACAGCACTGATATTCTCTGACTTTTCTGCTGAATTAACTGCTTTATCACCAAATTGTTCATTAAGCCGCTGTTTTTGCTGATCTAACCTTTGTTCAGTTTTTCTTTTTTCATCGACCCATAACAGTGTGTCGTAGAAACGACGGACGTTTTCGACATAATACACTGCCTGAGCACCGCGGGCGTAACCGAGTTTAGTGTTCTGGTAATAACGTTTTTGCTGCAGTAATGGCAGGCGTTGTTTGACCTCATGCCATTGATCCGGGTTCGCACCGTCGCGCTCTGTCAACACGCGGGCACTTTCAACATGGCCCCAGCCAATGTTATAGGCCGCAATAGCAAACCATAACCTGTCAGGCATCTGAATACGTTCAGGAATACTTTCGACCATGCGCTGCAAGTACTTACTGCCGCCTCTAATGCTTTGTGCCGGATCCAGACGACTGCTGACGCCCATCATCTGGGCTGTGCCGACGGTCAGCATCATCATGCCTAATACACCTGTAGAGCTGCGTGCATCGGGCCGCCAGTTTGATTCCTGGTAACCAATAGCAGCCAGTAACCGCCAGTCAAAGTTACCGGCATATTTTTCAAATAACGGCTGATAACGGGGTAAGTCTTTTTCAATGGCTTTGATGTAATCCAGGGTGGCGATGTAATCAAAACGACGGATATGGCCAAAATATTTGTCTTCCAGACTCAACAAATCGCCGGATTGATAATTTTGGCCGAAGAATTCAATCAGCACGGCCCAAAAGGAATCATCTGCTTTATTACTCAACAACCAGGCCACAGGTTGTTGTTCTTTCACCTTAAAAGCCACTGTTAAGTTAGGGAAGAAGCGCTGATTCACCGCCAGTAAGTTTGAATCCACTAGTGTATACGGAATTTTACCGTCTTCGACTTGTTGCAACAGCTCATCCGCATCTTCGGATTCGCTCTCCTGCCATTGCAATTGCGGATAGTCATTTTGCACAGCAGTTAAAGTTTCGGCCAAAGAGCTGTCTTTGGGGACAAGGATTGGCTCCTTGACGTCTTTAAAACTGTTGGGTTTTTTCTGGCCTTTGCGGTACACCAGAACCTCGTTGCGCCATAAGTAAGCCGGAGCTATACGGTATTTTTGTTTCCTGCTTTCGGTGACAGCTAAACCACCCGCTATGTAATCGACCTGACCTGAATCCAATTTTTGCAGTAATTCTTCACGCTGATAACTGGGGAATAGCTCCAGCTCCACGCCCAATTTCTCCGCTAAAGCGACTGACAGTTCATAGTCGTAACCTGTTGGACCATCAGCACCTACGTAGTAGCTGGTAGGACTGTTTAAAATACCAACACGAATGCTATCTCTTTGATAAATTTCATGAAGCTGAACAGGTTCCTGTACCGGAGTACAAGAAACTACTGCTGTTAATACAGCTGCTGAAATACCAAATCGAATCATCCGGTTCTGCCTTTGATTAAAAAGAGCGCCATTTATACCAAAATTCCTGCTGGTCGTCAGATCTTATTCATACCAATGCAGGCGTTTTTTCTTTATAATGTGGCGCCTGATTTTGGGTTCCATTGTCGCTCAACCAACGGAAAAAAAACCTATGTTGATCCTGCGTGGTGCACCTGCACTGTCCGAGTTTAGAGTTCAGAAGTTCATCGATCTTTGTGTTAAAGCCAATTTGCCTGTGAATGGTGTGTATGCCGAATTTATGCATTTTGCTGATTTAAGCAGCGAACTGTCGGCTGAACAACAGACTGTTTTAAGCAAGTTGCTGACTTACGGACCTACTATCGTCAGCCATACACCAGAAGGTTTATTGCTGCTGGTGACGCCGCGCCCTGGCACTATTTCTCCATGGTCTTCCAAAGCCACTGATATAGCTAAAAACTGTGGCCTGAGTCAGGTCAAACGTTTAGAGCGTGGTGTGGCTTATTATGTGCAGACCACTGCGACTTTAACTGAAGCTCAACTGCAGCAGTTAAAAGGCTTAGTACACGACCGCATGATGGAAGTGGTGTTCAGCGAGTTTGAACAAGCTTCAGCGCTGTTCCGTAAAGCTGAACCAGCGCCTTTGAGCTCAGTGGATATTATCAACGGCGGCCGTGCTGCTTTAGTTAAAGCCAATATCGAGATGGGTCTGGCCTTAGCCGACGATGAAATCGATTATCTGGTGACCAATTTTAATCAGTTGGGCCGTAACCCAAATGATATTGAACTCTATATGTTTGCGCAGGCTAACTCTGAGCACTGCCGTCATAAAATTTTTAACGCCGACTGGACCATAGATGGCGAACAACAGCCGAAGTCGCTGTTTAAAATGATTAAAAATACTTTCGAAAAAACGCCGGATCATGTGTTGTCTGCCTACAAAGACAATGCCGCTGTGATGACAGGCTCTAAAGCCGGCCGTTTTTTCCCGTCTGCTGACACTCAGGAATATGGCTACAACCATGAAGATATTCATGTGTTGATGAAAGTGGAAACTCACAACCACCCAACAGCTATTTCGCCATTCCCTGGTGCTGCGACTGGTTCTGGTGGTGAAATTCGTGATGAAGGCGCTACTGGCGTAGGTGCTAAACCAAAAGCTGGTTTGTCAGGTTTTTCTGTATCGAACTTGCGTATTCCGGGCTTTGAACAGCCGTGGGAAACTGATTTTGGTAAACCAGACCGCATAGTGACAGCTTTGGACATTATGACCGAAGGCCCTTTAGGTGGTGCAGCCTTTAACAACGAATTTGGCCGTCCTAATATTCTGGGTTACTTCCGTACTTACGAAGAAAAAGTACCAAGTCACAATGGCGAAGAAATCCGTGGTTACCACAAGCCAATCATGATCGCTGGTGGTATGGGTAATATCCGTGCTGAGCATGTGCAAAAAGGTCAAATGCCTGTTGGCGCCAAGTTAGTGGTGCTCGGTGGCCCGGCGATGAACATTGGTTTAGGTGGTGGTGCCGCATCTTCAATGGCTTCAGGCCAGTCGGCTGAAGATTTGGATTTTGCCTCAGTACAACGTGAAAACCCTGAAATTGAACGCCGTTGTCAGGAAGTGATCGACCGCTGCTGGCAGCTGGGCGATAACAACCCGATTTGTTTTATCCATGACGTCGGCGCTGGTGGTTTATCCAATGCCTTCCCTGAGCTGGTAAACGATGGTGGTGTCGGTGGTAAGTTCGAATTACGTAACGTACCGAACGACGAACCAGGCATGTCACCACTGGAAATCTGGTGTAACGAATCACAAGAACGTTATGTGATGGCCATTCCTGCTGACAAAATGGCGGTGTTTGAAGAGATTTGTAAACGTGAGCGCGCACCTTATGCAGTGGTAGGTGAAGCGACAGCTGAACACCACTTGACGTTATCAGACCAGCATTTTGGCAATACACCTATCGACCTGCCACTGAACGTACTGCTGGGCAAAGCGCCTAAAATGCACCGCGATGTGAAAACTCAGGTCACAGAAGGCAAGGCGTTAGATCTGAACGGCGTGACTGTGGCTGATGCTGCGGAACGTTTATTACGTTTACCTACTATTGCTGAAAAAACCTTCCTGATCACCATTGGCGATCGCACAGTCACAGGTTTAGTGGCACGTGATCAGATGGTGGGTCCATGGCAGGTGCCTGTAGCCAACTGTGGTGTGACTGCAGCGTCGTACGACACTTACCATGGTGAAGCCATGTCAATGGGCGAACGTACGCCGGTCGCCTTATTAGACTTCGCCGCATCTGCCCGTTTAGCTGTGGCGGAAGCTATTACTAACATCGCTGCCACTCAGATTGGTGATATTAAACATATCAAACTGTCGGCCAACTGGATGTCTGCTGCAGGTCACCCTGGTGAAGACGCTGGTTTGTATCAGGCGGTGAAAGCCATAGGTGAAGAGTTATGTCCAGCTATGGGGTTAACTATCCCTGTAGGTAAAGATTCGATGTCGATGAAAACCAGCTGGCAACAGGATGGTGAGCAGAAGACAGTCACTTCGCCTTTATCTTTGATTATCACAGCTTTTGCCCGGGTTGAAGATGTGCGTCGTACTGTGACACCACAGCTGCGTACAGACAAAGGCGCAAGCAGCCTCATTTTGTTGGATTTAGGTCAGGGCGCAAACCGTTTAGGTGCCTCCTGTTTAGCTCAGGTTTATAAGCAATTAGGCCAGACAGCACCGGATCTGGAAAGCCCTGAATTACTGATGAACTTCTATCAGGCAATACAGACTTTAGTGGCACAGCAGAAATTACTGGCGTACCACGACAGGTCTGACGGTGGTCTGTTTGTCACGCTAGCTGAAATGGCCTTTGCCGGTAAAGCTGGTGTGAAGGTAGATATTCAGACTCTAGGCACAGATAACCTGGCGGTACTCTTCAGTGAAGAATTAGGTGCAGTCATTCAAGTCGCGAACAGCGACTTACCTACTGTGCAGGCGATTTTAGCTCAGCATCATTTATCAGCTGTGGCGCATTTATTAGGTGAAGTCACTACGGACGATCAAATTCAGGTAAGTCGTGGCGATCAGCTGGTGTATAGCAACAGCCGTACGACCTTACGTACCATTTGGGCTGAAACGACTTATCAAATGCAGTTGATGCGTGATAACCCTGAAGGTGCCCGTCAGGAGTTTGTCGCTAAAGCTGATGTCACCGATCCAGGTTTAAATGCAAAATTAAGCTTTGACCTGAACGAAGATGTAGCGGCGCCTTATATCCTCAAAGGCGTGCAGCCGAAAGTCGCTATTCTGCGTGAGCAAGGCGTGAACTCTCATGTTGAAATGGCAGCTGCCTACAACAGAGCAGGCTTTAATGCGGTTGACGTGCATATGAGTGACATACTGTCGGGTCGCCGCTCTTTAGCAGAGTTTAACGGCTTAGTGGCGTGCGGTGGCTTCTCTTACGGTGACGTATTAGGGGCTGGTGAAGGCTGGGCCAAGTCAGTGTTGTTTAACGACAAAGCCCGCGCTGAATTTGCGGCGTTTTTTGAACGTGAAAGCACGTTTAGCTTAGGCGTTTGTAACGGTTGTCAGATGATGTCGAATCTGAAGAGCCTGATCCCAGGTGCTGATTTGTGGCCACGTTTTGTCCGTAACAAGTCAGAGCGTTTTGAAGCCCGTTTCAGCCTGGTGGAAGTGCAGGAAAGTGCCTCGTTATTCTTTAAAGGTATGGCCGGTTCCCGTATGCCTATCGCTGTATCACACGGTGAAGGTCATGCCGAGTTTGCGTCACAAGCTGCATTGCAGGCGGCCGATCAAAGCGGCACAGTGGCGTTACGTTTTGTCGATAACTACGGCAATGTGACTACGCAGTATCCGTCGAATCCAAATGGTTCGCCGCTGGGTATTACCTCGTTAACGACAACCGATGGCCGTGTCACTATTATGATGCCTCACCCTGAGCGGGTATTCCGCACTGTGGCAAACAGCTGGCACCCGGATGAATGGCAGGAAGACAGTCCGTGGATGCGGATGTTCCGCAATGCTCGAGTCTGGTTAGGCTAATAGCGTATAACTGATAAAACAAAACCTGCTTCGGCAGGTTTTGTCATTTTTGTAGCGATATTTTTAAATTTTTATCTTTGCATTATAACTTTTGCAGATATTTTCATTTTTAACTTGATCCCCGACACATTTTTTTACAAACTATCCGTACCTCTTTTTATTCACCCGTTTGAGTGAGATGTCCGACATGAGGTCGGTCAAGCCTGAAGGATAGGGTATGCAAGTCGAAGTGAGCACTGAACAACCTGACAACAAAGAATGGCTGTCCCATGTCAAAATTGGCCAGCGTTTAGATCTTGAGCTATTGGATCAACGCAAGAGCCGTTGTAGCTGTGAACTGATCGGTTATAAAACGGGTAAATATGTGTTATTCCGTATTGACGATGACATCTTACCTGATCGTTTTTTTGTCAATGGCCTGGCTGTCGTCTGCCGATTTCTGGTTGAAGATTCGGTAGGTGAGTGTTTTGCATTCAAATCTGAGTTGTTACAGCTGATGCGCTTTCCGGATAAATTGGTGGCTATCAGCTTCCCGCAGTTTATCCAACGCCGGGCTTTGCGCAACGAGAAACGCAGCAGCATTTTTATTCCAGCCTCAGTGCGTCTGGATCCGGACGTGGTGCATAACAGCCGCAGTTTTAAAGGGCACTTAATTGATGTATCCAGTGGTGGTTGCCGTTTTCTGTTTGATCCCTCCCACAAGGGCAGTAGAGTGAATCTTGCTCCTGTGATTTTGCATATTCAGTGCGAAAAAACAGGGATAGATCAGAAAATTCAGGGTGAAGTACGAAATTCCAGACTGGAAGAACGTGGTTTATCTATAGGGATCCAGTTTAATGTGCCACAGCTGCATTTAGACAAGCTGGCGGAGGCTTCCTGAGACGTCCTTCTGACTTCAAACTTGTCGGGTCAGAAGGACTCTGGCTGACTTAGAAAGAATAACGAGCGCCAATCATCCAGACATAAGGGTCGATGCTGACATCAACAGACTGAATAGTGGTGTTGTTTACCAGTACACGGCCAGTTGTATCTATATCCATTTTGCTCAGCATCAGATGAGCACTCCAGTTGTCCGCCAGCTTCATATTCACACCTGCTTGCATTGCCAGTCCCCAGGAGTCTTTTAGCTTCAGTTCTACTTTGTCGTTTGTATCTGTGACCTCTAAAGCCTGTAAAGTGCTGACTAACTCGCCTGAGACATCTTCCTGAAAGAAGTTCGTGTAATTCAGACCTAAACCGATAAAAGGATCGAATCTGCTGTCACCCAGATCAAAATGGTACTGAGCTAATAAAGTCGGGGGTAAATGTTTAGTACTGCCCAACGCCAGACCATCGATAGCTGAGCCTTTTACTTTTACATCGTGGCTGAACGGAGTGGCTGCAATCAGCTCCAGTGTCCAGTTTTTATTCAGTTGATAGTCGATGGTGATGCCCAGTTGGGTGTTGGTATTCACTGATACTTCAGTCGAATTAGCTGGTAAGCCAGCTACAGTTTCAACAACATTCAGGTGACCGCTTGAGTCTTTTGGCGCGACGCTAATAGCGCCAACATTCACTGACCAGTTTGCCAGAGCCGGAGCTGCAGAGACGGCTAATAATAAAGAGGCTATTGTTTTATAACTTGTTTTCATCAGAATGATCCTTAGTTTGAGAAACTGACGTCATTCTGCGCTTTTACTGTCAAGAAACTTTGCCCCAGATCAATAGTTACTATAAAGCCTTACTATGTTTAGGGTTTTTATTGATGTAGAACAAAAAAGGAAAGGGTGGGAGATATAAAAGCAGCCTGAAGCCTTTGACTCAGGCTGCTCTTCAGGCAGCATCAGCAGATATAGCGGGCTTTTTTATTGTCTTTAAGCTTTGTCATATCCACCAGCACCAGACCATCCACGCAGTCGGCAAAGTCAGGGTCTACACCAAAAGCCAAAAAGCGCACACCACCAGGCTCGGTCAGTTCACTGTATTGTTTATACAAAGTCGGGATACTAACGCCCATATTAGCCAGTAAGTGTTTGAGCTGGACAAAATCCTGGCTGTAGTTATTGCCACTAAAATGTTGCTGCAATTGACTCATTGTATCCATGGGGAGTTCATACGGAATATTCGGCACTGCGCTTTGTTCAGGGCAGCGGAAATACAGGCTGTAAAAATACACCATCAGATCCCGTGCTGCTTTTGGGTAGCTATTGGATAAACTGACGCCACCAAATAAATAACGAATACCCGGGTTTTGTTTTAAGTAAGCTCCAATGCCATACCATAAATAATCCAGACTACGTTTGCCCCAATAACGTGGCTGTACAAAGCTGCGACCCAGCTCCAGGCCCTGCTCCAGGTAAGGCGCCATAGCTGGGTTAAATTGGAATAAAGAGGCGGTGTACAAACCCGCCAGGCCTTTTTCTGCCATGACTTTTGCTGTGTTAGCAAAACGGTAGGCTCCTACTATTTCTAAATCCTCCTTGTCCCATAAAATCAGTTGTTCGTAGTAGCTATCGTATTGATCAATGTCGCGGCGCTGACCACTGCCTTCACCTACGGCCCGAAAGGCAATTTCACGTAAGCGACCAATTTCGCGCAGCACAGGCGAGCTTTGTTGATACTGGTATAAATAAATTTGTTTACCATCGCTGGTTTCGCCAAGCAGCGGACAAGCTTCCACCGCCTTTTTTAATAAGATACGATCTTCAGGATGGGCTATCGCGGTTTGAGTTTTAAACAGTGGCGACTTGTCTTTGGCAAGACGATACAAGTGCTTTTTAAAGAGTTTGACTTTGGCCTGCGTTTCTAATTGCAGATGAGCAAAACTGTCGTAAGGGATTTGTTCACCAATCCGCATCGCGATGTTTTTATGCTTCTGATTAAACATCTCCTGCACCAGTAGCATGGTCGCCAGCGGTTTATAAATCATTGAAGCGCCATAAAACATGGCAGAATTACGACCGTCTATATAAATGGGCAAAATAGGCGCTTTGGCATTCATCGCAAAACGTAAAAAACCACCATGCCATTTACCATCACGAATACCGTTTGGTTTTAAGCGCGACACTTCACCGGCTGGGAAGAGAATTAATGCGCCTTCGGCTGCCAGATGATCACTAATACGATCGATACGGCTGCGTTCAGTGCCGCCGCTCATATTATTGACTGGTAACAATAACGAGTGCAGAGGTTCAACCGCCATTAATAACTGGTTGGCGATCACTTTGACATCAGGCCGGATATCCCGTACCAGTTTAATCAAAGCTAATCCGTCTAACGAACCTATAGGGTGATTGGCAATAATTACCACCCGGCCTGTGCTTGGAATGCGTTCGATCTCATTGTCACGTACCGCATAGGCAAAATTAAAATAATTCAGTACCTGCTCTACAAATTCAATGCCTTGCAAATGCGGATAGCGTTTGGCGAAGGCAATAAATTCTTGTTCGTGTAACAGTTGGCGTAAGGCGCCTTTGACCGGTTTGGCTAACCAGGGTTTTTGTTCGAGTTTTGGCAGATGCGTTTGCATCATTTGGTCAACACTGATCATCGCTATACCTCTGTAAGGGCTTATGCATGTACAGAGAGTAGGGGGTGAAGATGACAAAAATGCGTCAGATTTATGGCTTTTTGTAGAAGTTTTAATCAGAGTGGGCTGGATAGTCCTAAGATACCTGACGTTGTGGTGAACAACGCTGTAGCTTCAAGAATGCAGAGGGTAAACCTGCTCAGGCCACTTTGCTTTGAGCAGGTTGTTCTTCACTAAGCATTGCCAGTGGCATGGCAGCCAGCGTATGGCTTTGTTCTGTCCAGTGATACAGCGTTAATGAACCATCTTGTTGCTCTATCAAGGCTGTGCAGTTATCAATCCAGTCGCCATCGTTGCAGTAAATAATACCATCCTGCAGGCTGATTTCCGGATGATGGATATGACCACAGACCACACCATCAAAACCTGAACGTTTGGCTTTGGCCACAGCTGCATCACGGTAGCGAGCAATCGCTTGCTGAGCACCTGGTACTTTGCTTTTGATAAAGGCAGCCAAACTGAAATAACGTCCACCTAAAGCACGGCGAATGCGGTTGCTCCAGCGGTTTAAAAACAGTAAGAAATCATACAGATTGTCACCAAGCCAGGCATGAAAACGACCAAAGTTGACTTCTTTATCAAACTCATCGCCGTGCAGTAACAGCAGCTTTTTCCCTAAAGCCGTAGTATGGCAGCCGCGTAATTGTAATTTGATGGTACCAAACTGACGACCTGCCCAGTGGCGGAACTCTTCATCATGGTTACCTGGAATATAAATGACTTCAGTGCCCTGATCGGCTTTGGCCAGCAGGCTTTGGATCACCGCATTTTGTTCCGGGCTCCAGCACACTTGTTTTTGCATAGCCCACAAGTCAAGGATATCGCCCAGCAGGTAAATGGTGTCGGCTTTGGTTTGATTGAGGAAGTTCAGCAGATAGGTGGCCTGACAGTCTTTATTTCCTAAATGAATGTCCGATAAGAAGATAGTTCGACAATGCAGCATACAAAGCTCCTGCGAATTGTTGGCCTTGGTTCTTCAGGCTCGGGTAGAATGAAGTCACCCCGTGTCAGAGAGATGACGAAAACTTGAAGCTTTGGTGAACTGATGTCGATAGCCCTGGTGATCCCCGATCGTAAGTTAGATTCTTTAATCGAAAAGCTCAATGCTGTATTGCCCGGTGTGCTGATTCAGCAATGGCCCAATTACAGTGCACCTGAACTGGTGCAGATGGCTGTGGTGTGGAAGCAACCGCAAGGCTCGTTAGCCGCATTAAGCAATTTAAAAAGCCTGCAGTCTTTTGGGGCCGGTGTCGACAGTATAGTGTCTGATCCGACTTTACCTGACTTGCCGCTAAGCCGTATTGTCGACCCTGCGTTGGCGTCCTCTATGGTCAACTATCTGGCCGGTATAGTGCTGCATTATCAACTTAAGCTGGATGTATTTCAGCGTCAGCAACAACAGCAACTATGGAAACCAAAAAGTCCGCGTTTACTAAAGCATATTTGTGTGCTGGGTTTAGGCGAACTGGGACAGGCGGTGGCGCAGTATTTTTTAGACCAGGGTTATCTGGTCAGTGGCTGGTCACGCAGTGTAAAGCAGCTCGAAGGTGTTCACTGTTATTGCGGTGAACTTGGTTTTAAACAGGCTGTCGCTGATGCTGATGTGGTCATTTGTTTAATACCGCTGACAGCCCAGACGAGCAACTTTTTAAATACAGAATCTTTTGCTGCGTTTAAACAAGGTGCAATTTTTATCAACGTCGCCCGTGGCGCTATAGTCGATGATGCTGCTTTGTTATCTGCCTTGGATTCTGGCCAGTTGCAGGCGGCTTGTCTGGATGTGTTCCGTGAAGAGCCTTTACCCATTACCGATCCATATTGGCAGCATCCGGCTGTACTAGTTACCCCGCACTGTTCTGCAGTGACCAATGTCGATACTGCTATTCATCAGATTGTGGAAAATTATCAACGTACGTTAAATGGACTACCTTTAATGCATCTGGTCGACAGGGAAAGGGGCTACTGATGGATAGTTTTGTCATTAAAAAATATGGGCATGTTGCGTTGTTACACCTGACTGCGGCCGAAAAACGTAATTTACTCACACCTGAAAGCGCCTTACAGATCGCAGCTGCTGTGCATCAATTGAGTTTGGATGATGAGCTCAAAGTCTTGTGTGTGATGGGCACTGAGCGTGCTTTTTGTGCTGGTGCTGATTTAGCTGTATTGCAGCATGCAGTGGATGGTGACGGTACGGAGCTCAAGCAGTTGTATCAGGCTTTTAGTCAGGTCGCCGATTCGCCACTGCTGACTATCGCTTTAGTCAATGGCCCTGCTGTTGGAGCGGGGATGAATCTTGCCATGGTCTGTGATATTCGTTTAGCCAGCAAAGAAGCCTGGTTTGATAGCCGCTTTTTTCAGTTAGCTTTGCACCCGGGTGGAGGGCATGGCTGGTTACTACCACAATTAATAGGTTGGCAACAAGCAATGGCTATGTTGTTTTGCGGTGAAAAATTAACGGCTGAACAAGCCTGGCAATATGGTTTAGTCAAAGAAGTGTTAGCTGTTGATCAATTATTACCAAGAGCTTTGGCAATGACGGCTGATTTAGCCGCAGTGCCTACTGCGTTAGTGCGGCAAACCAAAAGCTCTATGCGTCAGTTAGTGCACTGCAAAGAGCATAGTCAGGCCGTAGAGTTTGAATATCAGCAACAATTTTACAGTTTACAGCAGGACGCAGCTCGTCAGGCTATTGCAGCTTTACAGCAAAAACTTGCCGCTAAAAGTTAAAAAACATCACAAAAAAGAAACAAGTAGCAGCTGTTTTGCTGTTTTGCTTGTTTCTTTATCAGAAAATTGACTGTAAATGATTGTAAATCTTGTAACTAAACAACAAGTTGTCTACACTGATTTTGGATTGACCAAGATCCACAAAAAAGCAAGAACAATAACAATATTTTTTAGTCTGAGGTTTTGTATGCGTAAAGCGTCCAGTCGCGGTTTTGGCTTTACTGCAATCGCCATTTTGGTGTTATTAATGGCATTGTCGGCTTTTTTAACAAAGGCTGAAGCTACACAAGTGACTCAAAGTTCACAGGGACAGCAGTCGGTCGAAGGAATGAACTGACCAAATGCCCCCACCAGGTGGGGGTATTTGCTATTTTTTCTGATGCCTTTCCCGGTTTTCTCTTTTTTGTTCCGCATTTTTTTGCAACAACACATAGGTAGCCGCATAACCGCCATGAGGTTTTAAAGCCGTATGGCAAGCCAGTACTTCCGGGATTTGTGGTAACCATTTAAAGCAATAACTTTTTAAAATTGCCGGATGAGGTTTACTGTCTCGCCCCATGCCATGGTGGATCAATAAAGTCCGAATACCACGTTGGTGACAATCGGCGATAAAACTGAACAATGCTGCACGTGCTTCCACCAAGGTTTTGCCCAATAGGTTCAGAGTCGCGTCCATCTGATATTTACCCAGCCGCAGATTCTTGTAGACCCCATCCTGCACACCATCTTTTTTGTAGGCAATTACCTTATCAGGCGCAACCAGATCAACATATTCCATCGAGAGGTAATTAGGATCGTATTCCATTTCCTGCTCTGCCGCTTTGCGACGCGCCAGTTGTGCCAGACTTGGGTTATGTTCGCCATTGAGATCGGCCAGTGCATCCGCATTCAGGCGCTTTACACCAGCCATTTCCTGTAAAAACAAGTCCAGCTCTTCGTCATGCATTTGTACTACTCCACCTTCAGCTGACCGGGATTACCCTATTATATACCCCTATGATTTGATGCCACAGCATTGATCTCGAGGTTTTTCATAGGGCTTACAGAAAATAGAAAAACTTGTTGAGACTCCGTACACCAGTCTTTTTATTGACACAAATATTGATATGTTTTAACGTTTATTTAACTTTGCGCTATGCTTAATGTGACTGTCATTCTCGCAAGGAGAGCATCATGATCCCAGAGCGGCTTTATGAAACTTTACCTTATCTTTATGTGATCAGTGGCTCACAAACTGCACTTTGGTTACCACACTGGACTGCCGCTCTATCAGGTGTTGTATTGATATTTGTTGGAGCAGTGGTTTGGGTTATACGCACGGACAAGCGTCGCAGCCCATATGGTATTAAATTTAAAGAACAAGGCGTGTTGCCCTTCTGGTGTTATGAGTTGCAGCCATTTATCTATCTGACCAGCGGCGTCTTATTGTTTAATTATGCACAAAGTTTTTTGCTGTATCCATCCGCCATGATTTTTCTGGTTGTAGGAATCCAGCTTTGGTTGTGCCGTATTTGTTGGCGCCGGCGTTCTTAAATCAGAGCTTTGGCTCAGCGGCCTGATGAAACCCAGAACATCGTTGCTGCGATAAATCCTTGCTGCTGACGTAACTGGTATTTGGCACACTGCTCTTTGCTTTGTTCTGCAAAACATAAATACAACCTCTGCTCATCTTCTGCCAATACTGCACGTTGATTGGTGTCAAGAATAGTGCCTTCGGCACCAAACCAACCTGGCATATAAATACTCTGAGTTGTTAAGCCTGCGCTATGGTATTCGAGCAATTGAGGTTTAGGTGCTATCACAAAAACGACCAACACAAGCAGGGCCAAACCCAGCCAAATGTTACGCATTGTTGCAGTGGAAGTCGCAGCTTGCTCTTCAGTGGCCCGTTTACTGGCTGAGCGTGACGCTGTGCGCAGCTCCGGAGCTGAAGAGGCTGTGTTCTGTGGTTGAGTCAGAGGCTTTTTATTGCCCGCTTTTTTTAACAGTTTTTGCTTTTCGGCCTCGCTCAAAAGCGAGGCCTTTTTAATTTGTTTGGCCATTAGTGACGTAAGTTAACTGTGCTGTTGGCGACAGTTTCGGTCATGATAAGCCAGGCTTGCAAGTTTTGTTTTAAGGAATCCGGGTCTATTTTGTCTAACGTGTCGTTGGGAGTGTGGTGATAGTCAAAATAGTCGGTGCCATCCTGTGATAAAGCTACCACTGGCACACCTGCCTGAGCTAATACAGAAACGTCAGGTCCGCCATAAGTGGTATTGCCGCCTAAAGCAATGTTCAGATGAGCCAGTTTTTGTTGCAGCTCTTTGGCAAAAGGCAAGGCTTTGTCACCAAAGCGGCTTTCAATTTGCCAGATCCTGCCTGCACCAAAATCTGATTCTGCCGCTAGGATGTGTTTGTCTAAATCTTTATAGTGTTTGGCGGCATAAGCTCTTGCTCCTAATAATCCGCCCTCTTCGTTACCATAAAGTACAACCCGGATGGTACGTTTCGGTTTTCCTTTTTGCTTAATTAAAGCCCCTGTTGCCATGGCTAAAGCCACACCTGCGCCATCATCCAAAGCACCTGTACCCTGGTCCCACGAATCCAAATGGCCACTGATCAGCACTATTTCTTCAGGTTTTTCAGTGCCAGTGATTTCTGCTATCACGTTATGGCTGGTTGCAGTCTGTAGTTGGTTGTCCATTTGTAGTTTTAATTCTACGTTTGGCGAAAGTTTGAGCATTTTTTCCAGGTTCTGTGCATCAGGCACAGAAATAGCTACTGCAGGAATTTTAGGGATTGCTTCGTCGTACTTCATAGTGCCGGTATGGGCAAATCTGTTCGTGCTGGTGCCTACAGAACGAATCGCTATCGCGACAGCACCTAACTTGGCTGCCTCCACTGCGCCACGGGAACGTGCGGCCACCACTTGTCCATAAAAAGAGCCCGATTTGTCTTTAGCCATTGGTTTATTAATAAAGACGATTTTACCTTTAACAGCGGCCGCATCGGCTTTTTCTAAGGCTTCAATACTGTCGAACATCACCACGGAGGCAGTAATACCAGCCGCAGGAGTTCCAACGGACCCACCTAAGGAGGTTAATACAAAAGACTGAGCAAAAGGGGACACTACTTCAAGACTCGCCTGACCGCGGGTCCACCCCGGCATATCAAACTCTTCCGTCCAGACTTTGTCATAACCCAGCTGCTTTAAATGAGTTACGGCCCACTGGACGGCGCGACGATCCGCTTCGCTGCCTGCGATACGTGGGCCTACTTCCACTGTTAACGACTCCACCAGTTTATAGGCTAAATCCTGATCCACGGAAACCGGAGCTGTTGCAGCCCACACTGCCGGCGCGAATAATGCGCCTGAAATGATCGTTTGCCAAAATTTCATCTTTGTCTTGCACCCTGTAATCTAATCATGCAGTCACTGTAGCACGCTGATATCCGCTCTCATCTTTGGATTGCGACAAAAAGCTAAGGCCGGGAGTCCGTTGTGTAAACCTTTGCATCATTTGTGGGTCCCTGATGAGTCAGGTGCAGTCCGAAATACGACAGATGAGAATAGATCGTATTGCCTGTTTAGGGCTCAGGGCTGCATAATGTAATTTTTAGATCAAAAGAAGCAACAAAATGAAATTGGAAGAAATGCTGAAAAATTCGGCGCAGGCAGTCAAGCTGCTGAAGGCGGTTTCCAATGAACGCCGTTTGTTGATTTTATGTTATTTGCTGGAGTCAGAGCTATCAGTCACAGAGATGAACGATAAGTTAGGCTTAAGCCAGTCGGCTTTGTCCCAACACTTAGCAGTTCTCAGACGACAAAAACTGGTAAAAACCCGCAAAGAAGCTCAAACCGTGTTTTATCGTATCCAGAGCGAAGAAGCCGTCGCTTTAATTGGCTTACTGCACAAATTATATTGTGAGAAGAAATAGTAAAGAGTTCTGCGGCTCTCAGTGCCAGGGATGGTAGCGAATACTCAAGTGCTTAAAACAGAGTAACATCTGCTGTGAAACCAGAAATAAAAAAACCACCTTGCGGTGGTTTTTTTAATGCACTGTCACAGTATGCTGCTGCAAGCAACAGCTTACTGAAATTAAGCAGCTTTAGTAGCTAAAGCTTTAACGTGTGCATTTAAGCGTGACTTATGACGGGCAGCTTTGTTCTTATGGATCAGACCTTTGTCTGCCATACGATCCAAAATTGGAACCATCTTTTTGAACGCTTCTTGTGAAGCAGCCAAGTCAGCAGTTAACACTGCAGCGTATGTTTTCTTCATGAAAGTACGCATCATTGAGCGCTGACTTGCGTTTTGCTGACGACGCTTTTCTGATTGAATAGCGCGCTTCTTAGCAGACTTAATGTTAGCCAAGGTAACACTCCTAAAAACTAAACCGGGACCTTTAAAGGCCGCATAATATGCCTATTTTGTAGGCCCTTGTCAAATGGTTTCCTTGACAGATTACAGAATAAAATTAGCCCTTCGCTGGTAATCCATTCTGACTCGGGTGAAAATAGCAGAAATGTCGTTGCAGGAGCAGTCTGTGTCAGGAAAATTATTAAAATCAGGCATGATCGTAAGCTTTATGACCCTTATTTCACGGGTGCTTGGCTTAGTCCGGGATGTGATTGTCGCCAATGTACTCGGTGCAGGGGCTATGGCCGACGTATTTTTTATGGCCAATCGTATTCCTAATTTTTTACGACGTTTATTTGCTGAAGGAGCATTTTCACAAGCTTTTGTGCCTGTACTGGCTGAAGTAAAAGAAAAACATGGTGATGATGCAGTGCGGGAGCTGATAGCCAAAGCTGCCGGTACTTTGGGCTTGATAGTCACAGCCGTCACTTTAGTGGCGGTCATTGGCTCGCCTGTACTGATGATGTTGTTTGGCGCCGGCTGGTTTAATGCTTATCTGGATGGCGCACCAGAAGGCGATAAATATCTGCAGGCCAGTTTCCTTCTGAAAATCACCTTTCCTTATTTATGGTTTATTACCTTTGTTGCTTTATCTGGTGCTGTGCTGAACACTTACAACAAATTTGCGGTCGCAGCTTTTACCCCAGTATTTTTAAATATCGCCATGATAGGTGCTGCTATTTATCTGGCGCCGCAAATGCAAAACCCGGCTGAAGCTATTGCCTGGGGCGTGTTTTTAGGTGGTTTAATTCAGTTTTTGTTCCAGTTGCCATTTTTAGCCAAAGCAGGATTGCTGGTGATGCCACGTTGGGGTTGGAAAGATCCCAACGTGACGAAAATCCGCACTTTAATGATCCCGGCGTTATTTGGCGTGTCTGTCAGTCAAATTAACCTATTACTGGATGCTATTATCGCGTCCTTTTTAGTCACAGGCGCTGTCAGCTGGTTGTATTACTCTGACCGTTTATTGGAGTTTCCTTTAGGTTTATTTGGTATCGCTATTGCCACTGTGATTTTGCCTGGCTTGTCCCGTCATTACGCAGCGGCGAGCGAAGAAGCTTTCAAATACACCCTGGATTGGGCTGTACGTTTTATTTGCCTGTTTGGTATTCCATCCATGATGGGGTTAATAGTGCTGGCAGAACCCATTATTGCGTCTGTCTTTATGCGTGGAGAATTCACGGCGGAGGATGTCGTAAAAACGTCGCACAGCCTGATTGCTTACAACACAGGTTTAGTCGCTCTGATGCTGATTAAAGTGCTGGCACCCGCTTTTTATGCGCGCCAGGATATAAAAACTCCGGTGCGGATTGCCATTATTGCTATGGTGGCTAATATGGGCTTTAACCTGATGTTGGCACCTTTTTTAAGTTATGTTGGTCTGGCGTTAGCCACAGCTTTATCCGGTACTTTGAATGCATACTTGCTGTATCGTGGTCTAAAGCAGCGCGATATCTACAGTTTTAGCAGCAAAACCTGCTGGTTTATCGCTAAAGCTTTTATCGCTGCGGCTGTGATGGCAAGTTGTATTTTTTATGTGATGCCTGACCTGGTAGGCTGGATTGCTTTAGGTTTATCAGGTCAGGTACTGCATTTATTGGCCTATTTTGCTTTCGCTATTGTGGCTTATTTTGTTTTGCTTTTTGTCTTTGGTGTGCGTTTGAGCGATTTTAAACGCCAGACAAATGCTGAAAGCAAATGATTATGCGGTTATAATCGGACACTTTTTGAAAGCAGCAGAGTAAGAATACCGGATGGAGTTAATTCGCGGCTTACATACAATTCAACCCAGACATCAGGGCTGCGTGTTAACTATCGGTAATTTTGATGGTGTGCATCTGGGGCATCAGGCTGTGTTGGCGCAGTTAAAATCTATAGCAGCAGAGTTAAATTTACCTGCAGTGGTGATGGTGTTTGAACCTCAGCCATTGGAGTTGTTTAACCCTGATGGTGCACCTGCGCGGTTATGCCGTTTTCGGGAAAAATATCACTGGCTGGCGCAGCAAGGTGTGGATCGCATGCTTTGTGTGCCTTTTACCCGTGAATTTTCCAGTCAGGAACCGGAACAGTTTATTCAGGATTTATTGCTAAATAAACTCGGTGTAAGGCATTTGATAGTCGGTGATGATTTTTGTTTTGGTAAAAACCGGGCCGGTAATTTTGCTTTGTTACATCAAGCTGCAGCGCAGCATGGTTTTGGTTTGAGCAGCACGGCCAGCCTGAAACAAAATGAGCAGCGCGTTAGCAGCACTTTAATTCGACAGGCGCTGGAGCAGGATCAGTTAGAACTGGCAGCACAAATGTTAGGCCGGCCTTTTTCACTGATGGGGCGGGTGCGGCACGGTCAGAAGGTAGGCCGTCAGTTGGGGTTTCCAACGGCTAACGTCTGGCTTTATCGCAAAAATTTACCTGTGCATGGTGTGTATGCCATTGAAGCTGTGACCCAAATGGGCCGTTATCGTGGTGTAGCCAATATTGGCTCCAGACCGACGCTGCAGGGTAAAAAAGAGCAGTTGGAAGCGCATTTTTTTGATTTTAACGGCGACTTATACGGCCAGCAGATTGAAGTGATTTTAAAAAAGAAAATCAGGTCGGAGCGACGTTTTGAAGGCCTTGCGCAATTGCAGCAGCAAATTGCCTTAGATGCGCAGCAGGCGCGCGATTATTTTGCTTTGCGACCTGCTTAAGCTAGTTGCAAAGCGACACGAATTTAAACTTAAAGAACACGGAACAACAACGGATGACTGACTACAAGCAGACTTTGAATTTACCGGACACGGCTTTTGCCATGCGTGCCAACCTTGCGCAGCGTGAGCCACAGATGTTAGCCAACTGGACAGAAAAAAATCTGTACCAAAAAATTCGTCAGGCCAAACAAGGTAAAAAAACCTTTATCCTGCACGATGGCCCTCCATACGCCAACGGTAACATTCACATTGGTCATGCGGTCAATAAAATCCTCAAGGATATGATTGTTAAAGCCAAGACCTTATCTGACTTCGATGCCCCTTATGTGCCGGGTTGGGATTGTCATGGTTTGCCGATAGAGCTGGTCGTTGAGAAGAAATATGGCAAGCCAGGCGTCAAATTAAGCGCTGCAGAGTTCCGTCAAAAATGCCGTGATTATGCACTGACGCAAATCGAAGCACAGAAAGTCGACTTTATCCGTTTAGGCGTGTTGGGCGATTGGGACAATCCATACCGCACTATGGATTTTGCCACTGAAGCGAACATTATCCGCTCTTTAAGCCGTATCATCGACAATGGTCATTTGCAGCAAGGCTTTAAGCCTGTGCACTGGTGTACCGACTGTGGTTCTGCTTTGGCTGAAGCTGAAGTGGAATATCAGGATAAAGTATCACCAGCCATTGATGTGCGTTTTAGCTTAGTGAACGAAGCGGATGTCAGTAAATTCGATCACCCTGAAGGTCATACCGGCTCTGGCCCTGTGTCTGTTGTGATCTGGACCACCACGCCATGGACTATTCCGGCTAACCGTGCTGTAGCGCTGAATGCCAAAATCGATTACAGCCTGGTGCAAGTCGAGCAAGGTCCAAATGGCCCTGAGCGTTTAATTTTAGCGACAGATTTAGTCACTGCTGTGATGGCTCGTGCTGGTGTGGAGCACTACCACAATTTGGGTTTCTGCAAAGGTCAGGCACTGGAGCTGGTAAAATTAAAACACCCGTTGTATGACTTTGAAGTGCCGGTGATTTTAGGTGATCACGTCACGACTGATTCTGGTACTGGTGCTGTGCATACGGCGCCTGGCCATGGCTCGGACGACTTCACTGTCGGTAAGCTCTACAACTTAGAAGTGGCAAACCCTGTAGGCGCAAACGGCGTCTATCTGCCGGATACGCCACTTTTTGCTGGTCAGCATGTGTTTAAAGCCAACGACTCTGTGGTGGAAGCCTTAAAAGCAGCGGGCAAGTTGCTGGTGCATAAAGCTTTAACCCACAGCTACCCACATTGCTGGCGCCATAAAACCCCTATTATTTTCCGTGCTACGCCGCAGTGGTTTGTCAGCATGGAACAAAAAGGCCTGCGCAGCACGTCATTGCAAGAAATTAATCAAACCCGTTGGATCCCGGATTGGGGTCAACAACGTATTGAAAACATGGTGGCAGGTCGTCCGGACTGGTGTATTTCCCGTCAGCGTACCTGGGGTGTGCCTATTGCTCTGTTTGTTGATAAAGACACCAGTGCGCTGCATCCCAATACGCAGGCACTGATGGAGCAGGTCGCTAAATTAGTGGAGCAGTCTGGTATTCAGGCCTGGTTTGACTTAGAGCCTGAAACTTTATTAGGTGCTGATGCCGCTCAATATGTCAAAGTGACAGACACGCTGGATGTGTGGTTTGACTCAGGTGTGACTCATGCTTGTGTCATTGAGCCTCGCGCTGAATTCCATGGTGCCACTCAGGCTGATTTGTATTTAGAAGGTTCGGATCAGCACCGAGGCTGGTTTATGTCGTCTCTGATGACAGGTGTGGCTATTAAACACCACGCGCCCTACAAACAAGTGCTGACCCATGGTTTTACCGTGGATGGTGAAGGCCGCAAAATGTCCAAGTCCTTGGGCAATGTGGTGTCGCCGCAGGACGTGATGAACAAGTTAGGCGCTGATATTCTACGCTTATGGGTCGCGACTACAGATTACACCTCTGAGATGACAGTCTCTGATGAAATCTTAAACCGTGCTGCTGACAAATACCGTCGTATCCGTAATACAGCCCGTTTCCTGCTCGCGAACTTAAAAGGTTTTGAGCCAGAAACGCAGGCGGTGCCATTTGAAGAGATGGTGCAGCTGGATTTATGGCTGGTGCAACGTGCCGCTAAGTTGCAGCAGGAAATTGTCGACGCCTATGAAAACTATCAGTTCCATCAGGTCAGCCAGAAGTTAATGAATTTCTGTACTGTGGAGTTAGGCAGTTTCTACTTAGACGTGATTAAAGACCGTCAGTACACGGCAAAAACTGATGGTTTAGCCCGTCGCTCTTGTCAGACTGCGTTATTCCATGTGGTGCAGGCTATGGTGCGCTGGATGGCGCCTATCATGAGCTTCACAGCGCAGGAGATCTGGGAAGTGATGCCAGGTCAGCACAGTGAGTTTGTCTTTACAGAAGTCTGGTATCAGGGTTTAGACAGAGTACCTGCAGGTCAGTTTGATGATGCCTTCTGGCAACAACTGCTGGAAGTGCGTGATGCCGTCAACAAGGTGCTGGAAGTCGGCCGTCGTGATGGCAAAATTGGTGCTTCCCTGCAAGCTGAAGTGACCTTATACGCCAAAGGCCAACTGGCAACAGACCTGACCTCTATTGGTGATGAGTTACGTTTTGCTTTGTTAACTTCAACTGCTGTGGTCTCCAGCGACGCTGCTCCTGCGGATGCAGTAGCGACAGAAATGGACAACCTCTTTGTCGTACTGAACGCATCCACTGCACCTAAGTGTGACCGTTGCTGGCACCACAGACACGATGTCGGGTTGAATCCTGCGCATCCGCTGATTTGTATCCGCTGTGTCGATAACGTCGAAGGTGCTGGTGAAGTAAGGAAGTTTGCCTGATGCATTTATTTAAAGGCCGTTTATTTACGGAGACTGGCTGGCGCTGGTGGTGGCTGGTGCTGTTGGTGCTGGTTGCTGACCAATTAAGTAAAGTCTGGGTCATTCAGAACTTCAGCTTAGGCGAATCCGTGTCTTTGTTGCCGGTATTTAATTTTACCTACGCCCGTAACTATGGCGCTGCTTTTTCCTTTTTAGGGGATGCTGGGGGCTGGCAACGTTGGTTTTTCACCTTGATCGCAGTGGTGGTCAGTATCGTATTAGCCATCTGGTTAAGCCGTTTAGCGAAAAGTCAGCTGAAATTATCTTTAGCTTTGAGCCTGATTATCAGTGGTGCTATTGGTAATTTAATCGACCGCAGCTTGTATGGTTATGTGGTTGATTTCCTGCACGTATTTTATCAGAACTGGCATTACCCTATTTTTAATATCGCCGATTGTGCTATCAGCATTGGCGCCGTTTTACTGATCTGGGATAGTTTTACCAACGAAAGCGAAACCCAGCAAGCCACTTCAGGAGACAAGCCGTGATCATAGGTCCTGGCAGTACTGTGATATTTCACTTTGATATTAAATTATCCGATGGCAGCGCCGCCGAAAGCACCCGTGTGCACAACAAACCGGCCAAACTGCAAATGGGTGATGGCAGCTTATCCCCGGCTTTTGAAGCTCAGTTAGGTGGTATGGCGGCTGGCGATAAACGCACCTTTACCCTGGCACCGGAAGATGCCTACGGCATGCCTAATCCTGACAATATATATTATGTCGACCGTAGTAAGTTTTCCGCTGATGCCCCGGCCAAAGTTGGCATGATAGTAGGTTTTGCGATGCCGGACGGTTCTGAATTACCTGGCCTTATTCGTGACGTGGTCGGCGAGTCTGTCACAGTAGATTTTAACCATCCACTGGCAGGCCAGACTCTGACTTTTAATGTTGAAATCGTACAGGTTATCAATTAATTATGGATATCTTACTCGCCAATCCACGAGGTTTTTGTGCCGGAGTTGACCGCGCTATCAGCATAGTGTCCCGCGCGCTGGAAATTTACGAACCGCCTATTTATGTGCGTCATGAAGTGGTGCATAACAAATTTGTCGTCGATGGCTTACGTCGTGCCGGTGCTGTGTTCGTTGACGAACTCGATGAAGTGCCGGACGATGCCATCGTCATTTTCAGTGCCCATGGTGTATCGCAGGCTGTGCGTGAACATGCCAAGCAACGTGGTTTGAAGGTGTTTGACGCGACCTGCCCACTGGTGACCAAAGTGCATATGGAAGTTACCCGAGCCAGCCGTAAAGGCATTGAATGTATTCTGATTGGCCACGCCGGACACCCTGAAGTCGAAGGTACTATGGGCCAATACGATAATGCCGAAGGTGGTATTTATCTGGTCGAGTCGGTGGAAGATGTAGAAAAGCTGCAGGTGAAAAACCCGGCACAGCTTTGTTTCAGCAGTCAAACCACCTTATCTGTGGATGATACCGCTGATGTGATTGATGCGCTGCGCCAACGTTTCCCTGATATCGAAGGACCACGCAAAGACGATATTTGTTACGCCACGCAAAACCGACAGGATGCAGTGCGGGAGCTGTCTGCCAAAACAGAATTGTTATTGGTAGTGGGGGCGAAAAACAGCAGTAATTCAAACCGCTTGCGGGAACTCGCTGAAAAGATGGGGTGTCGCTCTTACCTGATTGACACCGCTGCTGATATTCAGCAGGACTGGTTAAAAGATGTGAAGTCTGTTGGTGTCACAGCGGGTGCCTCGGCGCCTGAAGTGCTGGTGCAGCAGGTGGTACAGCGTTTGACTGAATGGGGGGGCAAACAAGTGATAGAGCACCCTGGCCGCGAAGAAAATGTGATTTTTGCGGTGCCGGCAGAATTAAGATAAACAATAAGCCTCGTGAAAACGGGGCTTTTTTTTACCTGATTTTCAGCCTTGTATGGGGCAGATGTTAAATCCTAGGGCTGTTTTGCAGGCCACTGGCTAATGCAGCAGACTTTGCTAAAGTTAGGCTACTGGCGCAGTGGTGTTTTGCCGCAGGAGTCTACAGTCTTTGAAAAAGCCCTATACCTTTGGTTTCAGCCTGATTGAGCTAATGATTGCCATTACTGTCGCGGGTATCCTCTTTGCCATAGCTTTGCCTGCATACCAGGAGTATATGATGGTGTCCCGCCGGGCTGATGCAGTAGAAAGCTTGTTCACTCTCTCGCAGCAATTAGAACGTCAGTTCACACAGACCAACAGTTATAGCGGCTTATCTTTGGCTACATCGTCCAACGGCGGCTTTTATACTATTTCAGCAGAGATAACTGATACTGCGTTTATATTAACTGCAACGGCCACAGGTGCTCAAAGTTCAGATTCTGACTGCAGCACTTTTACTCTGAATCAGCGTGGCGAGAAAGGCGGCTCTGATCCTCAGGGGTGCTGGTAAATGCTCAATCAGCTGCGTTCAGGTTTTAGTTTGATCGAACTTATGGTAGCAGTAAGCCTGATATTGATCCTAACCCTGATCGCAGTACCTGCGATGGATACTATGCTTAAGCAAAATACGGTACGCAGTCAGGCAAATTCGCTCCTGGCGTTACTTCAGTTCACTCGCTCTGAGGCGATTAAGCAACAACAGACTATCCAGCTAACTTTGTCCGACACAGACGAGGGATGGAAAGCTGATGTGACGCGGGTTACGGATGCTCAGCTTTTACGATCAATGAGTCATGATACTGTAGATATCCTGCTAACCGATGACACAACAGTCTTGTTTGATGCCAAAGGCCGGTCTGCGGCGCAAGCCTGTATCACTTTATCTTATACCGGTCACTCTGATTTAGACTGCCATCTCTTCGTCAGCTTGGGTGGGCAGATAGCCGTTGAGCCGGGAGGCTGTGGCGTATGAGCTCACTCCGTTCATCTTCAGGATTCAGTTTACTGGAGGTTCTGGTTTCGGTATTGATCCTGTCCTTTGGTCTTTTAGGTATGGCTGGTTTACAGCTCAAATCTTTGCAAAATAGCCATTCAGCATACCAACGTACTTTAGCCACAGTGATCGCAATGGATGCGGGAGAGCGACTCTGGGCCAACAGTGCATCAACTGCGCCTTTAACCACAGCAGAACTGGCTCTGCAGTGGCAGGAACACTGGCAAAGTGCTGAGGATGGACGTTTAACTTTGCCCGGTTTAGCCGCTACGATCACAGCGCCTGCAGTTGGAGAGACCACTTATATTATTCATGTCAATTGGGATGAAAGCCGGTTTAGCGGCAGTGCAGAGACTCATTTCACCTATGCGTTGGATTTATATCCATGAAGCTCATACAACACTATGGCCTGACCCTGGTTGAGCTACTGATTGGTTTAACCCTAGGTATTATTCTGATCTGGGGGGGGATCCAGATTTTTGTCGCCGGGCAACATGCTTACCGCGAGTCACAACGTTTCAGCGTGCTGCAGGGCCATGTCAGTTTTATAACCGATAGTTTGCTGAATGATGTCAGAGGGGCCAGTACAGTGGATCTGAATGCAAGTTTCGACAGCTTGACGATCAATCAGGGCGCTGTAGTGATTACCTATCAGAGAACAAACGGCGCTGAGCTTCATCGAGCCTTGACAGGCGAAGCCGCAGCTGTGATCGCCGATAACATACAGAGTATCCTTTTTAGTTGCCTGGATGCAGACTCGTTAGTGGTCGCTTGTGTCAATGCGGTGACCCTAGAAACCCAGGTACAGCTGGAGACCGGAGAAGCGGATTACAGCCGACAGCATCAGTTCACGTTTCGCATTGCGCTACGTAATGCAGTGATGACGCAAAAATTTGCAGTTGCAGCTTCAGGGGGTTGAGCCATGAGGTATCAAGAGCGTGGAGCTGTGTTGATTGTCAGTCTGATGTTGCTAGCTGTAGCTACTGTAGTAGGAATAGCGGGCATAGGTAATACGCAACTGGCAGAGCGCATTGCCTCAAATCAAAAGCAGGCTTCGGAAGCTTTTATGGCCGCAGAAAGTGGTCTGGTGCGCGCGAAAGTCTGGTTTGATGACCCGGCAAACGCCGGTTTGTGGGGCGACAGTGTCGGTACTCTGGCTGCTATTAACGCAGGCCAGCAGAATTTACAAAATAGTGCACAGTGGCGGCTGGCATCTGTCGATTATGTGTCTCATCCTGGTTTTGCGCTTCTTGTCAGTGTGGGCACTATCAGTCATACAGGAGTCACCCGCAAGGTACAGGCGTTGTATCAACAGGCGAAGGCGTCGGGTAATCTTGCCGCTATGAATATCATAGGCAATATCAAAACCTTTGATACGGCGAACAGCGCTTCATTTGAAATCATAGGGGAGTTGGATGCGCAAGGTAATGCGATAGGGCCAGCACTTGCCACCAACACAGATGCCAATGTCGAGTTGATGGAAACTGATATTAACAGCAAGGGCCGGATGGATAACTACGAAGGTGGTATCAAAAAAGTTGAATTTGATGATCCTTTTGGTGATCCGGAAAAAATGGCTGAATTTATAACAGCATTAAAGGCTGAGTATTATGCGTTGCCCGTGGCACAACGAGGCGTTGCCCCGAATAATATGGGCACAATAGCTGTCCCGCGCATTACTTATCACAGCGGCCCATTGCAATTAAAAGGAAATAACAGCGGAGCTGGGATTTTAGTGGTAGAGGGGAACTTGGCTTTTTCTGGCACCCCCAGTTTTGAAGGGCTGATTATTGTCACAGGGCAGACGTTTACCATTTCTGGTGGCGGTAATGGTGGTGTGTTGGGGGGCGCTGTGGTATTTGCCAACCCGTTACAGGATGCAGATACAGGAGAGTGGACTTTTGGCCAGGCTGAAGCAACTTTTGTGTTCGATGTGGATGGCGGAGGCAAAGCCACATTCAGATATGACAAGGGCTCCCTCGAAACCGCACGTGACTTATTAAGTGAAAATGGTGCAGCCCAACAAATGTGGCAACTGGATAGCAGTGCTGGCTCCAGTGCCGCCACACCCAGTAGTATGAGTGCCTGGAGTGAGGTGTATTAACGAGCTACTGGTGCGACCATTATGAAAAAGTGCTGGTTAGATTTGACCTTTTAAGGAACGGAGGTAAATTTAAGGTAAACGGACTTTTTCGAGCGCAAGGATATGCCACATGCCTCTGGTTTTACCTTCACCGAAGTTCTGATCAGTTTATTTTTACTCTGTCTCACAGGGCTTGGTGCTTTGAGTGCCTCTCTGTTTGCGCGTCAACAAGTGATTCTGGCGACCCAACAAACCATAGCTTTGTCCCTGACTGTCGAATTGGCTGAGAGGATGGCAAGCCATAACAGTGTGGCTTCAGATTACGAAGGCATACACCCACTCTGGATGGCAGAACAGCCCAGCGACTGCACCGAAAGCTATGGATGTGATGCGCAGCAACTTAGTCAGTATCATTTGTACAGTACCTTAAGTGCCTCAGGTCATCCACAGAGTTTACAATTGTTGCAGCAACCCGCACTTTGTATCCGTCAACAAGCAGGGCAAAAGCTTATCCAACTGAGCTGGCGCTCTTTGGCTAAAGTGCAAATCCAGCGTCCGGCTTCTGTCTGTGATGTGTCACCTCACCGGCTGCAAATTTCTATGGTGGTGCCTTGAAATGCGTGGCTTCACCCTAGTGGAGTTGCTGGTCAGTCTGACCTTGGGTTTAGTCTTGATGGCTTTTCTGATCGGTACTTTGTTTGCGACTCAGCAGTCCAATCGTCAAACTCAGCAGTTAGTGCAGCTGCAGCAAAACAGCCAGATGCTGATGAGCTTGTTTCAGACCGAGCTGCCTAATCTGATGTTTTTTGCCGGCCGCAGTCTGGCTGATGTTGCATCCGCGACCCATCAGCTTGCACCTGTATTGGGGGATTGTGCCAGTGACACTGATGTCGGCAGCCTTCCTGTCAAAGGCCGACCTTATTTAGGCTTATATACGGAAATAGTGCAGCAGCATAACCATCTGGAGTGTTTAAGTCAGCCCAAGCCTGGTTCGGAGCTACTGCAGTTTAAGCGCATTGTAGGAGTCAGCCTGACTGCAACTCAAATGCGCTCAAACCGGATTTATTTTGAAACTTCACCTGCCAGTAGTCAGTTTGTAACCAGCTCAAGTGCTGACTTAGTACCAGACTCCTTGTATTGGCCCTATTCTCATCAGGTTTTTTATATCGCGGAACAAAAGCACTCAGGTGAAATAGTCCCTGTACTGATGCGTAAGCGTTTGATCCGAAACGCTGCTGGGCAAAACATTATGACAACGGACTCTATTTTAGATGGAGTGGAGAGAATGCATTTTGAATTTGGTCTGGATGCTAATTTAGACGGTCAGGTAGATTATTATTTGGGAACAGCGCAAATGCAGCCAGAGCACTGGCAGCAACAGAAGCATCGTATTATCAACATTAAATTTTACCTGTTATTACGTAGTTTGGACGAAGATTTTAGTTATCAAAATAATCAGCTGTATCAGATGGGGCGAGAATGGTTTAAAGCTCCTTCCGATCCGTTTCGACGCCTGTTAGTCAGCAGTTCTGTGGCATTTAGCAACACACGCTTATAAAAGGAGGTCGTTATGATGATGAGTTCTAAAGGTTTTATTCTGATCACTACTTTAATATTAATGCTGATCTTAAGTTGTATTAGCCTATCTATGCTGGTGCAAACACAATTAAGTCAAAAGTTGGCTGGCAGTGCCACTTTATCTTTTCAGCTTAAACAACACACTCAAAGTAAACATCTGCAGGAATTAAAGCAACTGAAGCAAAGTACGGCTGAATCTGACACTTTTGTTATAGCGCCTTGTCCGGCGAATTATGCGGCCTGGAGTGACTGGATTAGCACCTGTGAGTGGTATCAGGTGCGGACTACAGAGCGTCAGGCTCACCATCACCATACAGTGACCAGTGTCTTAGTCAGGCAATCTCTGCCTGAAGGAGGCAGGGATGGAATTTTATAGATTAGGGCTTTGTTTGCTGCTGTGCAGTCAGCAACTTTTTGCTGATTCCTTCTGGAGTCATATTCCTGGTAAAGGTTCTGTTCAACTGACAGAGCTTAGTGCAGAGCAACATCAATCACTGGCACAACATCTGCAACTCGATGCTGAACAAACCACAGAGTGGTTGAATGAGCTGCCTACACTGTTGGAGACTATATCTTGTAGTACTGTGGATATTCAAGGTCAGCCTCTACCTGCGTATATCGACGCGAGTTATCAGTTGGTCAGCTATGCAGGCGCACTGAAGTTTCATACTGACGACAAAACAAAGCAGACCATTTGGTGGCTGCCCTGGACATTATTACCTACATTGTCGCAATTGAAGACGCAACTGACGGATTTGAATAGCCATCTGCATCAGCCTTTACTGATCGCAGAGCAAGAGCTTGGAATAAAAGGTCAGCTGATCATCGTCAGCGGCAGCAGTATCAGCCAGCCAGCCTATTTTGCGTTAAAGCTCGATAGTCTCGCAAACCTTGAACTTTTATGGAGTTTGAGCGCGTCTGCCCCCGGATTCACTGATTTAGCCGGAGCTGTGGGGCAGCCGCTATTGATTGAGCAGCAAAAGGGCAGCCCTGGGTTATCGCTTTTGTTAGCAAATACGGCCGCACAAGATCCAAAAACGCTGATTTACAAGGTCGATATGATGACGGGGCTGCTGCAAGCCAAACTAGCGGCCGAACAGAATATATCAGGCGTGTCCGGAGCTATGGCTCTTTCTGATCAAAACAGGGATTCAGTCTCAGATAGTCTGGTATTCGGTAGCACTGCCGGTCAAATCTGGCAGGTTCAGCTGGAACATAATCAGTTTTATCAGCTACGGGCTGTTGCTGATTTATCTGCGCTAAATTTCAGCGATATTCAGTTTATCCGCACTTTGTATGCCGCCGTGCCTGTCGGAGGAGCAGGCAGTGATTTTCATTCGAGACGCAGCCAATGGCTGGTGTTGTTGGGAGCTTTAAGGCAACAAAATACAGTGTTTGTAGTACTGAAAGCACAAAGTGAAGACGTTTCGTCATCGTCTGATTTAGTCGACAGAACTTTACCTGAGTCACCCGAACTTGCCTTATTAACGTCACAGCATTGGCAACACATTCAGCAAAAAAATGGCTGGTTCAGTCAACTGAGCGGGCGTTTGACTCATATACCTGTTGTTGCCGCCGGAGTGATTTATCTCAACCTTCTGAAGCCAAATACAGAGCAGCTATGCAATATAGAACAGAGCAGTTCTGCCTTAATGGCTTTGCATTTACATCATGCCTCTGCTGTTTATCGCCAACCGAGCTTACCTCTGGATCATGCCGCAGGTGCGTTGAAGGTCAAAGCAAATACGCAAGGAGGTTTTGCCCTGATAGAGCAGCATCGCCAGCAGGTTCTGATTGAAACTATGCTGGAGATCAGTCCTGATTGCACTCATTGCAGCAAAACAATTCAGCGAGATAGCTTCCCGCGTTGGCAGTTAATGGGCACCTACCATAATGAAGAAGGAGCTTATGAATGAGCCGCACACCGCATGGATTTGGTTTCATTGAGTTGTTAGTTGTATTAGCCATTTTAGCTATTTTGGCCTCTGTTTTGATGCCGGGTTATCAGGAGCAGGTACTTAGAAGTTACAGAACCGAAGCCATGCAGACCTTGCTCAAAGTGGCTGGTTTACAAGAGATGTTGTTAGTTGATCAGAGACGATACAGCGCGGATTTGACCGAGCTGGGCTTTGCCGCTAAACAGTTTGTGACCGAATCTGGCCGTTATAAAATTAGTGCTCTGGTTACCGAGCAAGGCTACCAGCTCAAAGCTCAGGCGCAACAAGCTCAGACTGAAGATAAAAACTGTCAGGTGTTTTTACTAAACAGCTATGGTCAAAAAAGTAGTGAACCAGACTCTGTCTGTTGGACTTATTAATAAGGACATGGCTTGTTTTCCTGCCATAAACGGCTGCGTCCAGCCTGACTGATGCTTAATCTGAAATGCCAGTGGTAGGGCGTTTTGCTGCAATAGACAAAAGTACCGGATTCGAGTAAATCCAGACTGCCGTCACTACGGAACTGCAGTGACGGTCTGTTGTAAAATAGCTGATGGCTCTGGACCGGATGTTTTAGCTCTCTTAGTAATGCATCCTGCCAATTTTGTAAGGCTTTTTGATGCAATTGAATGGGAGCCGAGTTCCAGTCTGAACTGCAGACTACGCCGTGGCGAGGACAAAGTTGCACCTGGTGTTGTTGGGCTATCGCATGCACTCTGGCATAGGCTAAATGCTGGCTGAGCTGGCGCATAAAATGTTCCGCCTGCAAGCGTTGCCATGTTTCCCGCAAATCAGGCATACCTATGGTGGCGACCAGGGCCAGAATAGCCAAAACTAATAGCAGCTCAATCAGGCTGAAGGCCGCAGATGTTCTTTGGGACTCATGTGCGTTCATCTGCGAAAACACCTTTGTGGATCTATCTGACTTAGTTTAGTTGCATTTATGTTAAATATCTAAAATTGAAATGGTAGAGCACATATGAAGATGCTTGATTGAGTCCGGCGGCAAAAATCGCTACCATAGCGGCAGTTTTTTCATCCTTTAGTGCAGGTTCAGATGTCCTCTGCTGTCTCTATTACCCTGGTGCAGCAGCCCTTTGTTGTGGCTGCTGTGGCGCAAAACACCGCAAAAGTGCTTGAGATTGCCACAGGCAGTCAAAGCGATCTGTTGTTATTCCCTGAGCTGACCTTAACGGGCTATCCGCCGGAAGATTTACTGCTGCGGCCTGATTTTCAGTTGCTGGTCGAGCAAAGCCTGCAACAGATTTGTGCGGCTAAGCTGCCAAATACACTGGTGCTGGGTCACCCATGGCGCGATGGCGAGGCTTTGTATAACGCTGCTTCTGTGATTCAAAAGGGTGAAGTGATAGCGCGTTATTACAAACAGGCTCTGCCCAATTATGGCGTGTTTGATGAAAAACGCTATTTTACCGAAGGCACTGAAGCTTGTTGTTTTGAGCTCAAAGGCCAACGTTTTTCAGTGCTGATTTGTGAAGATGTCTGGCAAGGCGCTCCGGCCGCTTTAGCCAAAGAGCAGGGCGCAGATTGGGCTTTGGTATTAAACGCCTCCCCTTATGAAATAGGTAAAGCAGCGCAGCGCGAAGAGTTATTACAAACCTTAGCCAAGCACCTGCATTTAGGTTTTGTTTATGTCAATCAGGTGATAGGACAGGATGAATTGGTATTTGATGGCCAGTCTTTAGTGGTCAGTTCGGATGCGCAATTGCTGTTCCGTGGTAAAGCTTGTCAGAGTGAACTTGCCACAGTCAATTTAGCGTCCCGTGGTCAGCATTATGGCCATGTTGAGGTTACACCACGCTTATCGGTTGAAGCTGAAGTCTATGCAGCTTTAGTGATGGCGACCCGCGATTATATTCAGCACAACGGTTTTCCTGGTGCAGTGCTGGGGCTATCCGGTGGTATCGATTCGGCCTTAACTCTGGCGGTAGCAGTTGATGCGATAGGAGCGGACAAAGTACAAGCCTTAATGCTGCCTTTTGCTTATACCTCGTCGATGAGTGTCGAAGATGCCAAAGCTCAGGCGCAAGTGATGGGTGTGGAGTTTGATTCCGTTTCTATCGAACCTATGTACAACAGTTTTATGGCGCAGCTTACGCCTTTGTTTAGAGGCCGTGGCAAAGACACCACAGAAGAAAACCTGCAGGCCCGTATCCGGGGAGTGCTCTTGATGGCCATGTCAAACAAAACTGGCCGTATGCTGCTGACCACAGGCAATAAAAGCGAGAATGCCGTCGGCTACTGCACTTTGTATGGCGATATGTGTGGTGGTTTTGCGGTTATTAAAGATGTGCCCAAAACATTGGTGTATCGTTTAGCAGAGTATCGCAACAGCCTCTCGCCTGTGATCCCACAACGGGTGATCGACAGAGCACCATCGGCTGAGCTGGCGCCGGATCAAACCGATCAGGACAATCTGCCGCCTTATGATGATTTAGATGCCATGATTGAAGCTTATGTCGAACACGACAAGTCACTGCCCGCCATAGTGGCTATGGGCTATGATGAAGCTACAGTACGCAGAGTGTTGAATTTAATCGATATTAACGAATATAAAAGACGCCAGTCGGCCGTAGGTCCAAAAGTGACCAGCCGCAACTTTGGTAAAGACAGAAGATACCCCATCACATCGTGGATGCGGAAACAGCGCTGAGGAAGTCATGAAAAAAGTTGAAGCTATTATTAAGCCTTTTAAATTAGACGATGTACGCGAAGCTCTGGCCGAAATTAACATTACCGGCATGACAGTGACTGAGGTCAAAGGTTTCGGCCGCCAGAAAGGCCATACCGAACTGTACCGTGGTGCTGAGTATATGGTCGACTTTTTACCTAAGGTAAAAATTGAGTTGGTGCTGCCGGACGAGCAAGTAGAACGTTGTATTGATGTGATTATCAAAACTGCGCAAACGGGCCGTATTGGTGATGGCAAAATTTTTGTGTTTGATGTGGAACGTGTCATTCGTATCCGCACAGGCGAAGAAAACGAAGACGCAGTTTAAAACCAGGCGTTAATAAAAAGGGGGGAAAGCCATTGGCTTTACCCCCTTTTTTGTTCGATATTTTGTGTCGTTAGATCTTTTTGTACTTAATGCGGTGCGGTTGCATTGCATCGCTGCCGTAAGTCGCTTTCATCCAGGTTTCATAATCTGAATAGTTACCTTCGAAGAAGTTGACTTTGCCTTCGTCGCGGTAATCCAGAATATGAGTGGCAATGCGGTCCAGGAACCAACGGTCGTGCGAGATCACCATAGCGCAGCCAGGGAAGTCGAGGATGGCGTTTTCCAGAGCCCGTAAAGTTTCAACGTCTAAATCGTTGGTTGGTTCGTCCAGTAACAGCATGTTGCCACCGGCTTTTAACAGTGCAGCCAAATGCACACGGTTACGCTCACCACCTGACAACTCTCCGATAAACTTTTGCTGATCATTGCCTTTGAAGTTAAAACGACCAACATAAGCGCGGCTTGGAATTTGGAAGTTACCAATCTGCAGAATATCCTGGCCGTTTGAAATTTCCTGCCACACGGTATTTTTTGGATTCATGCTGTCGCGGAACTGCTCGACGCTGGCGATCTGAACTGTTTCGCCCACTTCGATAGTGCCGGCGTCGGCTTGTTCAGAGCCTGTGATCATCTTAAACAAGGTCGATTTACCAGCACCGTTCGGGCCGATAATACCTACGATGGCGCCTTTTGGAATGCTGAAACTTAAATCGTCAATCAGCACGCGGTCGCCAAAAGTTTTACGCAGGTTTTTCACTTCCAACACTTTGTCGCCTAAACGAGGTCCTGGCGGAATAAACAGCTCGTTGGTTTCATTACGTTTCTGGAAGTCCTGGCTTTGCAGTTCTTCAAAACGCGCCATACGGGCTTTGGATTTGGCGTGACGCCCTTTGGGATTGGTACGAACCCATTCCAGTTCCTGCTTGATAGAGCGCTGACGCGCGTTTTCGCTACGCTCTTCCTGTTCCAGACGAGCATCTTTTTGCTCTAACCAGGACGAGTAGTTGCCTTCCCATGGAATACCTTCACCGCGGTCCAGCTCTAAAATCCAGCCCGCAACGTTATCGAGGAAATAACGGTCGTGGGTGATAGCCACTACAGTGCCAGTGTAATCGTGCAGGAAACGTTCTAACCAGGCCACAGATTCAGCGTCTAAGTGGTTCGTAGGTTCGTCCAGTAGCAACATATCGGGTTTTTCTAACAATAAACGGCAAATAGCTACACGGCGACGTTCACCACCAGATAAGTGTTTAACCAGCGCATCCCAGGGCGGCAGACGCAGTGCATCAGCAGCACGGTCCAGGATATTATCCAGGTTATGACCATCTTTGGCCTGAATAATAGCTTCCAATTCACCTTGCTCACGGGCCAAAGCATCAAAGTCAGCATTTTCTTCGGCATAAGCTGCATAGACCTGATCCAGACGGGTTAAGGCATTTTTTACATCAGCGACTGCTTCTTCCACCACCTGGCGAACTGTTTTTTCCGGATCCAGTTCAGGTTCCTGCGGCAGATAACCAATATTAATACCAGATAAAGCCCGGGCTTCACCGTCAAACTCTTTATCAACGCCAGCCATAATGCGCAAAAGACTGGACTTACCTGAGCCGTTTAAACCCAAAACACCAATTTTTGCACCAGGGAAAAACGACAGCGAAATGTCTTTTAAAATAGTGCGCTTGGGCGGCACTACTTTCGACATGCGGTACATGCTGTAAATATACTGAGCCATAAGAGTCACTCATCTTGTTGGTTAGAATGCGGCAATTGTACGTTATTTTTAAAAAACAGGGGAACAGCGCCTTGCAGGAAAGGGGATTTTAATTCGTCTTTAATCTGGTTTTCTGCTCTAATAGTACCAATTCAACTTAGTGTTCAGAGAAAGGTGGTTACCATGGGCGAATATTCACATGATCCGGTGTTTCAAAATTTTATTGCAGAAGCCAAAACCCATGGTGTGGTTTGGACTTTAGCCAATGGCGAAGATTTGCTGGTGGTCGAGTCTGTTGATTTTGAAGATACAGACGTGATGCCATTCTGGTCTAGTCAGGAAGCGGCTTTAGTACACTGTTCAGACGAATGGTCTGACTACAAACCAGAAGCTATTCCGCTGGATGTATTCTGTGAAGGTTGGTTACAAGAGATGTACGACGACGGCGTGCTGATCGGCACCAACTGGGATGAATCGTTGAATGGCCCTGAAGTAGAGCCACGTGAAATTTTAGAAGCTTTGGCTTTAGTGCAATAAAGCCAAATACATAAAAGGGCGACTCAGGTCGCCTTTTTTGTATCTGCATGAATTTTATATCGGCGTGAAATAACAGCCTCTGATGGACGGTCTGTTGTTATTACTCAGATCCAGCATCTGACTTGGTCCGTATCAGTTCACATCGTTTAATTACAGGAGCTAATAATGAAAACAATGAAGAAATTGCTGACTGCGACACTGCTGCTCAGCGCTAGTGGTGCCGCTTTTGCCAATAGCTGTGGCGAAATTTTGGGCCATTCACTGCCACAGTTACGTAAAAAAGAAACTTTAGATTTATGTGAAACCTACAAAGGCAAAACCTTACTGATTGTGAATACCGCCAGTAAATGTGGTTTTACACCGCAGTTTAAGTCTCTCCAATCTTTGTATGAGAAGTATAAAGATCAGGGCTTAGTGGTATTAGGTTTCCCGTCAGACGATTTTATGCAGGAGCATGACGACGCGGAAAAAACGGCTGAAGTCTGCTACATCAACTATGGTGTTACCTTTCCTATGTTTGCCACCAGCGCAGTACGTGGTGATGACGTGAACCCGGTATTTAAAGCCTTAATCGCCAAAACAGGTGAAAAGCCGTCCTGGAATTTTAATAAGTACCTGGTCAGCAAGGACGAGCAGCAAGTCAAACATTTTGGCAGTAAAGTCTCGCCCGATGATGCTGATTTTGTCAAAGAAGTTGAGGCTTTATTAAAAGCTGAATAGCGCACTTGCCTGCACAGAGCAAAGGTCAGCTGATGCTGGCCTTTTTTTATTCTGTTTGTTCGACACTAAGCCCGCTTGCTTATTCCTTTAGTGAAGTTTAATATTTCTTTTAGTTATTAAAACTATCTGGTTTTTTATGTCGGTTCTGGTACTGATTTCAGCTTTAATTATCGGCTTAAGTGTGGGGTTGTTGGGCTCAGGCGGCTCAATACTGACAGTACCTGTGCTGGTGCATTTAGTGCAGCTGCCGGAAAAAGTGGCCATAGTCTCGTCTTTAGGCGTAGTGGCTCAAATCAGCTTTATCGCTTTATTGCCCTATCTGTGGCGCCGTCATCTTGATGTTGCATTATTTAAACGTTTTGCAGTGCCTGCTTTTTTTGGCACTTTGCTTGGCGTAGCTTTAGCGCAATGGCTGCACTCTTCTGTACAACTGCTGATCCTGGCTGTTCTGATGCTGGGTAGTGCGGCTAATATGTGGCGTAAGACCATTTGGCAGTGGCAGATTAAGTCTTCTTGGTTATTAGTGGCTCTGGCCATGTCATTAGGTATGTTAACGGGTTTGGTCGGTGTTGGCGGTGGCTTTTTGATAGTGCCCTTGTTGTTGGCGGTCACTGCTATTCCAATGTCTGGAGCTATAGCCTGTAGTCTGTCATTGATTTTCCTGCAAAGCACAACTGGTTTTATCAGCCATTATTGGCTGATGTCCGCTCAGGGCGATACTTTACCGCTGGAGCTGATTGGCTGGTTAGGCTTGATAGGTGCTGGAGGCAGTTTGCTTGGAATTATCTTATCCGGTTATATTCCGCAGCTCTGGGTACGGAAAACTTTTTCAGTACTGTTAATTGCTACTGCGGTTTCGCTGCTCTGGCCTATTATCCGCTGATAGTTCAGGGCCAGATCAGGCGGACGGCTGAAAACCTTCATCCACTTCTGTCGCCTGATGGGTAGCAGCAACGCGCGCTAATTCATCACAACGTTCGTTTTCCGGGTGTCCGGCATGGCCTTTTACCCAATGCCAATTTACTTTATGTCCCTGACAGGCCGCATCTAAACGGCGCCATAAATCCTGATTTTTCACAGGCTCTTTTTGACTGGTTTTCCAGTTGTTTTTTTTCCAGTTGGCAAGCCACTGCGTAATACCCAAACGGACATACTGGCTATCGGTAGTTAAGTCGACATCACAAGGGTGCTTTAAACTTTCCAGACCTACAATAGCAGCCAGCAATTCCATGCGGTTATTGGTGGTTTGTTTGTAGCCTGCAGACAATTCTTTTTGGTGCTGTTGATAACGTAAAACTACGCCATAACCCCCAGGCCCCGGGTTTCCAAGACAAGAACCGTCTGTATAGATTGCTACTGTTTTACGCATCGATGCTTCCCACAACTGAAATCGGCGTATAATCTAACGTAAAAGCGCTAAGAACACGAATCAGAATGCTGAAAAGACAGATAGTACTCGACACCGAAACCACAGGCTTAAGCCCACAGGAAGGCCATCGCATCATTGAAATTGGTTGCGTGGAGCTGATTAACCGTCGGCTGACCGGCAATAACTTTCATGTCTATTTACAACCTGACCGGCTGATTGATCAGGAAGCCATAGCGGTTCACGGTATTACCAATGAGTTTTTAATTGGTAAACCACGTTTTGCCGACATAGCAGAGCAGTTTTGCCAGTATATAGCGGGTGCAGAACTGGTGATCCATAACGCAGCCTTTGACGTCGGCTTTATTAACCACGAGTTTAATCTGCTGCGCCCGGCACTAACGCCAGTCACAGATATCTGTGGTGTGTTGGATACATTAAAAATGGCGCGGGAAGCGCATCCGGGACAGAAAAACAACCTCGATGCCTTGTGCCGTCGTTACGACATCAATAATAGCCACCGTACCTTACACGGCGCCTTGTTGGATGCTGAAATTCTGGCTGATGTCTATCTGGCCATGACGGGAGGTCAGGTCAGCTTAAATTTAGCCAATGATGAACAAGCTGCTGCGCAGCAAAATGTAGTGGTAGGTCAACTGAAACGCACCAGCCGTTTACCTGTAGTGTTTGCCTCTGAAGCTGAATTGCAATCGCATGAGCAGCGTTTGGATCTGGTACAAAAAAAGGGGGGGAGCTGCTTGTGGCGAAATTAATTTCTTTGTTGCTGTTTTGTTTTAGTTTGCAGCTTTTGGCGCAAGATGCGGCTAAAACTGTTGAAGAACAGCCTGCGGTAGAGGATCCAACAGGGTTGAGTCTATTACCTGATCTGCCTGCCAAAAATCAGATCCCATTGTTTGATAACAGATTCCGCATTGACTATGAAGTGGAAGAGATAACTATGGTGTTTTTCCGCAAACGCGGTTCACCATCCATTATTTTAGTCAAACCTGATGGTAGTAAAATTAACGTCGTCAACGCAGAGGATCAGGATGTACAGTGGTATGACGATAGAACCTACGATTTGATCAAAATTAAGCAGCCGACTCCGGGCCCTTGGCAGGCCATAGGGCAAATTCTGCCTGAAAGCAAAATTATGGTGCTGACCGATATTGAGCTGAAAGTGGATCCGTTACCGGATCATCTGATGGCAGGTGAAATCATCAAAGTGACAGCAACACTGACGAATGGAGGAAAGCCGATCGTTGCCAAAGATTTCCGCGATTTATTGCGCCTGGATGTCTTGTTTATCAGTAGTAATAACGCAGAGTACGAAAATTTTGGCGCCGGTGTGATTGAGCTGACCACTTTTGCTGATGATGGACGCAACTTCGATGAAAAACCACGAGATGGTATTTTTACCGGTGAATTTAAACTGGAGATGAAACCTGGTCAGTGGCAACCCAAATTTATTGTGAAAACACCTTTGTATACCCGTGAAGTAATGCAGGAACCAGTGATTGTGCATAAAAGCCCGATCAGCTTTGAGGTGGCTCAGGCGACAAAGGCAGAGGACTTGCATTGGCTAACCTTTAAAGTAACGGATCCGGTGATTAATCCGAAGTCTGTAGCCTTGCAAGGGAAAGTTCGTTTCCCTAACAATGAAGTGCAAAGTTTTACGTTAGGTGAAAGTGCCGAAGTGGATAAAAAGCTAAAGATTGTTAATTACGCCAGTGGTACTTACAAGGTGGAAAGTACTTTATTTGCCCAAACAGTAACGGGGCGTGATGTGGTAATCACCTTACCTCCGGCTTCTTTTGTCGCTGAAGTGATTGAACCTGAACCTGTGGCTCCCGCAGGTACCGAAACCAATACAGAATCTGCTGCAGCAATTGAGTTAGCAAAGGCTTCTTTAACGCCTGCCGTCAGCGAGCCGGTTAAAGAGGAAGAAACCTCTTTTCCCTGGGTTTTAGTGATCCTGAGTAATATTGTGATTCTCGGCGGCGGTGGTTTTGCTATCTGGATGGTGGTAACAGAACGTTCCTTTAAAACATTGTTTACGAAAAAGAATAATTCGATGGATTTAGATTCTATCGCGATGCCAGGGGCGGGCGAAGCAAAAATGACCAACCCGGCGCAAAAAAATGGCAAGAAAAACGACATTCTGGAACTTTCTTTGCCGGATGATTAAGGAATAAACAAAAGCGGCAAAAAAGTCGTTGACGGCCCTCCGGTGAATCCGTATTATTCCCGCCGCAACACAGCATACCCAATTGAAAATGCTGCGGTGTATTGGCGCGGAGCGGTAGTTCAGTCGGTTAGAATACCGGCCTGTCACGCCGGGGGTCGCGGGTTCGAGTCCCGTCCGCTCCGCCAATTTAATAAATGCTTCTTCGGAGCGGTAGTTCAGTCGGTTAGAATACCGGCCTGTCACGCCGGGGGTCGCGGGTTCGAGTCCCGTCCGCTCCGCCACTTAAGCATTTATCGTTTGTCTGATTCCGGAGCGGTAGTTCAGTCGGTTAGAATACCGGCCTGTCACGCCGGGGGTCGCGGGTTCGAGTCCCGTCCGCTCCGCCACTTCAGCAAACAAGCCTCTAGAGCGAAAGCTCACTCCAGTGCGGAGCGGTAGTTCAGTCGGTTAGAATACCGGCCTGTCACGCCGGGGGTCGCGGGTTCGAGTCCCGTCCGCTCCGCCATTTTACTGGGTTTTCGACTCAGTAAACAAAACAACCAGCCTTGAGCTGGTTTTTTATTCCTCGCCATCCTTGGCGCTCACCCTGTCGGGCCAACGCTGTGCGTTGTTCAAAATTGCTCCGGGCAATTTTGTATTGCTAAAATCTGGAAGACTGTCTGACGGCCGCAGTTCAGCCGGTTGCTCTCTGTTAAAGCATGGCCGGCCTGTCACGCCCAGAGTTGAAAGATGTGCGGGTTCGTGTCCCGGCAGCGAAGCCATTTTATGCTTGATGTATCCATCTGTTTTAATTCAAGTTTATGCTATAAGTGCCGTATTTCAAAACACGGTATTTCTGCATTTTTGGATACAGCCGGACCCATTTGTGTCCAAACTGTGTCAGTTTTTTAAACAGGCCGTAGCGTTAGCTGTTTGTTTTTTTGCAGGAAAGGGCAAAGTGAAGTTGACGGTCTGCCACTGTTATGAATAATTCTGCTGATAATAATTGTTGGTCTTGTCATACTTCCCTGCTCAGAACTAGGAGTTTGTGCTCTTTGCTATCACTCTCTTTGAAAGTGTAATCTGTTGCCAGATAAGGTTTCGTATTTGGTTTGATAATGTAGACTTTAGACTAAACGCCATATAAACGTGTTGTTGATAAAAGACAGGACTTAACTTCACTATCTTTGTACCTTTGTAGTGTAAGGAGTGCGCTTTTAAGGAGCTATCCGCCATGACAACTCCATCGATGCGTTTATTGATCAAAAGTTCAAAACTTGCTTCCAAACCAGCATCAAGCTCGCTATAGACATTTAAGTTTCTTAAACGTGTTTCAGCCACAGAGCCTTTTGGAGCAGCTATACCATATCTTATTCCTGAAAATGCATAGCCATCCCATTTCAAAGAATTGCTCTCGACTGAATATATATAGTAGTCTGCTCTTGCTATGCTATATGTCTTCATCGGCTTGCCTTCAGTGTCTTCAGGAAAGTCAAAGACTGAAGCCTGCTCATTTGACCAGGAAATACCTATAATCCCGTCATATTTTCCTGCTTGGGCGTCATGTATGCATCTGAGCCATGGCAGGCGCTCGATGGTGAAATCAATTCCTAAAGTCGTGAGTGCGTGTGCGACAACTGTGGTATAGAGATTTTTGTAAATTTGTTGGCCGATATTGAGTTTTGAGCGATTTGGCGCTTCGATATCAGATCCTTGGCAGAAACTTAATGATGTGGCCGAGGATATTGAAGCATTAAACAGGCAAAGCAAAAAGAATATCCATTTCATAAAGCCGCATTCATCCGTTTTTTTAATGCTTTTAAGGTTCAGGTATCAGTTTTTGGGAGGGCTCCAATACACTAAGAATAAGCTCACGGTCCAGTGTCACTCGGTGTATCAATGGCTAGAGTACGACTTTAGCCAAAACATCAATTAATAGCCTCTTTAAGTGCTTTGCCAGATTTAAACACTGGGATCTGGGACGACGTAATGTGGATAGGTTGTCCTGTTTTAGGGTTACGGCCAGAGCGTGCAGCTCGTTTTCTATTTTCAAAAGTGCCGAACCCTACTAATGCGACATTATCGCCTGCTTTTAATGCAGTTGTAATTGAACAAAGTAAAGCATTCAGAGCGGCTTTTGCTTCTGAATGTGTTATATCAGCCTCAACAGCGATTTTTTCAACGAGTTGTGCTTTTTTCATCTTGCTCACCCAGCCTTAAGTTTTGTTCTTGACCACTATAATTAGCTTGTGTGTTCACAATAACGCGACGAGTTCGCCTGATCGGTCAAATGTCAGAAAGTCTGCGATCATGCCAGACTGAATTTTGGCTAACATCATTTTAAGTGGTTGCTCGGCTTCATCACTGTTTGGCGGAAAACCACCACGGCCTGCCAATGAGGATACAAAAGCAATATCCCAGTCGAAGCCGGTTTCTTCGGATTCTGCTCTGAGTGTCGCAAATTCAGCAATTTCTTCTGGCAATTTATCAACGCAAAGCACTGGGTTTAAAGTGCCGCCTTCACCGCGTAGAAAGCTATTGTGTTGGCTTTCGGTATAACCATTGGGCAGTTCGGCTTTTGCAAATACCAACAGTAAGCGCTGTGGTTCCTGCTGTTGCTTTGCTGCTGTAATTAAATCCTGATAACTCTGTATATTCATGAAAGTACCCCGGGGAGTTCTGTAGTGTTTTGACTACTCATCGACATTCCCCAGTTTATCAAGACAAAAGGAAGTGGTTGCTACAAAAAAGAGGCATGCAGTATGCCTCTTTGTAGGTAGTTTTTTAGAGGGGTAGTAAAATTCAGGCTTCTGTCATTTCGGCTATCGCGGGTGAGACTACTTTTATCGCCACCGCCGGTTTTCGGTGGTAGTGACGAAGAGAATGTTCAGTACGTCTGCCTTTACTAAAAGACGATACTCGTTTTAAGTAGCCAATGACTCTGGTGCCGTAATCTATATCGTGGCTACCACAATGAGAGCATGAGTTTAAGGTTCTCTTGTCGATTTTTTCACACTGGTTACAGATAGTGATTTTTACGTTGATACAGAAGTAATTACAGCCAGTCTGAGCGGCTATATTTAATAACTGCATATATCCCTGGGTCGTTAGTTTTTCATCCAGATTTAAATGTAAAGCGGAACCGCCATCCAGATAATCCAGTAAAGCTCTGCCATGTAACTGGAATTTATCTATCGCATTACTGCTGTTGTCTTCAACGACATAAAAATAGGAGTTGTAACAGTCTCTCGGGACAAAATAACCGTCTTCTTTATCCCATTTTGCATTTTTAATTCCAAGGTTTTCCGCTGGTACAAATTCGGTATTAAACAGGTAACCATAAAGTGCTTTGGCTTCTTTATTGGCGTCAAATATGATTTTTAATTTTTGCTGGACAAAGTCAAAGTAAGCAGGATTATTACTCGCTTCAAAGCCTTGAGACTCAGCGGCTTCGACCATGCCATTAATACCTATGGTCAGAAATTGTTTATCCAGGCTGATAAAACCTGCGTCATACACAGTCATTAAACCTGCAGCCTGGTATTCCTCCATCAATTTGCGGTAAGCGACCTGATACTTATGTATTTTAGTTACTTCTTCGGCTAAATCTCTGTTGTCCTGTACCAACCTGTTCATATTGATAGTAATGACGTTGATGGAGCCAGTTGCTACACCCCCTGCACCAAGGGAGTATGAAAAGGTGTTGTCACTGATTTCACTTCTCAAACGACAACAAGACGCTAGCGAATCTGCACTGTCTGATAAATAAACAAAAAAGGCGCTGCCAGCTGCAAGTTGACGTGCCATTTTCTCAGCAAAATGCTGATCCTTGCAGTGGCTTTTTCCTTCGCTCTTTTCAGTGAGCATTGCAATGGTAACGACCGGGAAAGTAAGGATGGTTTTTTCTCGTTCGGCATTAAACCAGTTCAGGAAGAAGTCCTGTAAAGCAGATACGGAGCTCCATTCAGGTTTCACAAAGTCCGGAAATACAAAGTTACCAAACATACTGTCAAAGTAATAGTGGTCATACACAGAAATATTCCAGAACACGCTTTGATAACCGCGTGCCGCAGCAGGCTGATTTAATGCGTAAACCACGTGCTGAAGGTGGTTTTCTATTTGTTTGCGGTGTGTCTGAAGATAATGATCACCGTAGTCCTTACGGGCAAAATAATCAAAGTACGTGAGGAACTCAACCGTAGCGACAGCACCAGCGAATTGACTACTGACAGCGAAAACAAAGTTAACAAAGCAGCCGCAAAATGATTCGAGATGTTGAGGCGCTTTTGATTCACCGCCCAGCTTGGTTAGTCCATCACGAAGGAACGGATACATAGTGACAGACACGCAATAAGGCTTCAGGCTTGTTTCATCATGTACGTATATTTCATGAGCTTCAATTTGCCTCACATACTCTGATGCTAAATCCTGACCAAAAAGCTCAGATATTTTTTTACTGACCTGAGCCCGATTCACTTGAATGAAATAATCTTTCATTATTTCAGCTTCCAGCGTGGCGATATTTTTCTGCGTTACGTTGGCGTTCGCATCCATCTTCGATCCGTCTGCAGCATTTTGTGCATGAAGGTACTGCTCTATAAAGTTAAGTTTATGTTCGACCTGATGCTTCATTAATCTTTGCATAGCAATATCCCTTACTTTGAATTGATAGTTAGCTTTGTTGTTACTTTTGATGTGTCTATGTATACAAAAGAGATGTTTTCATTTTCGACTGTGTTGTCATGAGATGGGGCTGGTTTTTCAGGCATATCCCTGAATAAAGTCATATCACTGTCTGAGGTCATGCGATGGAACTGAGAGTCATGATGTTGTGGCGACTGAAATTTCCAGGTCAGATCTCGTCTGTTTTTTAAGTCATAAAAACGCTGATTGCCTGAGGGGGAGCCCAGTGGACCAAATTCTTTTTTCCAAGGACCTGTTTTAACAAAATCGAGAGCGTCGATTAAGTTTGTTGGAATTTCCCGCAATTCCAGCCCTGTGTATAAACAGGTGTGGAGTCGATGTTTTTTACAAAGTAAAAGTAATTCTTTGAGCAATGCCGGATGCCATTCTCCGCCTAAAAATAACACGCAACTGATTAGCCCACTGTACTTCAATAGCTTGTCGTGCAGCATCTCTACTGATAAAGGATATCCGGAATTCTCAGGCCAGCTTTCGGCACTGTGGCAACCTTTGCAGCCAATGGGGCATCCGCAAATGGTAAAGGCCAGACTGGTATGCTCGGGAACCTCTTGCCAAACTACTTGTTCCGCATAATAGTTAAGATTGTTCATAATGCTTTATCTTGTGTTTATTTTATTTTTGAACACTATATGTTGTGTAGGTTAGACCTCGGGGAAGAATGAAGATTGATCCAGATCAATAAATTCACTCATCAGAATTTCCTTATCTCTGCACGCCGCATTTTGTTTAGGTTTGTTACCCCTATGGTGGTAATAGGCCGTAACCTGAGACTTTTAACTGTAAAGATGCCTCTGTTATGGTGATTAAAGTCGGCGAGCTCGAAACAGTGATGCGCAGTGATGTCAGCGATGCGAGAGCTATTGGGTCTACGTCGAATGTGTCTGAGATCTGCACAGATTTGCGGATTTAACAGGAAAAAAACGCCATTCAGAACCTATTGAATGGCGTAGCAACAAACCGACGTGGGGAGTCGGGTTGAGAAGAGCCTTAAATAGAGTAGGTTGCCATCAGCCAGAGTTTATTGGTATCAACACCATAATTGTCCGCTTGATAATGACTGAGTTTGAACATCAGGTTGAGTTGTTTCAGAAGATCATAAGTCGCACTGCTATTTATTTCAGTGCCTAATTTACTGCTGCCTGCATCACTATGGTAGATGTGCCAGCTTGCACTGAGGTGTACAGAGCTTAACGGCAGACTGATTTCAAGATAATGATCTCTGATACCCACTATTGGGGTGAGCAAAAACACATCAGTGAAGCCCTGAAATGCATGCAGTGTCGCAAAAGGGCTTTGGAAGGCAGTTTGACCATCGCCTCCAAGTCTTTCTTGTACCAGCTTCCCTGTAATACCTTGGAAGCTGTAACTCAGATCGATGCGATGATAATGATGCTGGAATTGCAATGGGGCCTGATGTTTGTCTTCCTGTTTAGCAAAGGCAAACAGCCATTTTAAATCCGGCAATGCCGCCAAATAACCAGCGTAATCCAAACCTTGTGTCAGGCTGTCGCGGCCATTCAGACTATCAAAATTCAGATCATAGTGAAATGCGGTGAAAGTATGCTGAGGCATTGGTTGCCATTTCAGTTGTCCTAAAGCAAATCGCCCGTGTAGATCCGCATCAGCTCCTTTTGGACCAAAGATCCTGTTTGCGTTGTGTAGACTGGATAAGTCAATCAGCCATTGCTTGCCAAGCTGTTGCGTCAACCGCACACCGTCAAAGGTC
>Ga0247725_1000185_pt1 | contig 66795 bp, 69 predicted proteins | sample OKSTACKMCFT3sol_FD_183021 | JGI IMG/M metagenome (GOLD analysis project Ga0247725, IMG submission 183021) | Subsurface sediment microbial communities from gas well in Oklahoma, United States - OK STACK MC-FT3-sol | ecosystem: Environmental > Terrestrial > Deep subsurface > Rock core/Sediment...
GGCGCGGTGGTGATCAGGTCCAGGTCGTATTCGCGCTCCAGGCGCTCCTGGATGATCTCCATGTGCAGCATGCCGAGGAAGCCGCAACGGAAGCCGAAGCCCAGGGCTTCGGAGCTTTCCGGCTCGTATTGCAGCGACGAGTCGTTGAGGGTCAGTTTCTGCAGGGCGTCGCGGAAGTCCTCGAAATCGTCCGAGCTGACCGGGAACAGGCCCGCGTAGACCTGCGGCTTGACCCGCTTGAAGCCCGGCAGGACCTCGACGTCCGGCGTGTTGTTCAGGGTCAGCGTATCGCCCACCGGCGCGCCGTGGATATCCTTGATACCGGCGATGATGAAGCCCACCTCGCCCGCCTTCAGGTCGACGGTCTCGGTGTGCTTCGGAGTGAATACCCCGACGCTGTCCACCTGGTGGACCTTGCCGGTGGACTTCACCAGGATCTTGTCGCCCTTCTTCACCCGGCCGTTCTTCACCCGTACCAGCGAGACCACGCCGAGGTAGTTGTCGAACCAGGAGTCGATGATCAGCGCCTGCAGCGGCGCCTCGATCTCGCCTTCCGGGGCGGGGATGGCGGTCACCAGGCGCTCCAGCACCTCCAGCACGCCCATCCCGCTCTTGGCGCTGCAGGCCACGGCGTCGGTGGCGTCGATGCCGATGATGCTCTCGATTTCCTCTTTCACCCGCTCCGGCTCGGCCTGGGGCAGGTCCATCTTGTTCAGCACGGGCATCACTTCCAGCCCCTGCTCGATGGCGGTGTAGCAGTTGGCGACGGACTGCGCCTCGACGCCCTGGCCGGCGTCCACTACCAGCAGCGCGCCCTCGCAGGCGGCCAGCGAGCGGCTGACTTCGTAGGTGAAGTCGACGTGGCCGGGGGTATCGATGAAGTTGAGCTGGTAGGTCTTACCGTCCTGCGCCTTGTAGTGCAGGGTCACGCTGTGGGCCTTGATGGTGATCCCGCGCTCGCGCTCCAGGTCCATGGAGTCCAGGACCTGGGCCTCCATTTCGCGATCGGAGAGGCCGCCGCACATCTGGATGAAGCGATCGGCCAGCGTCGACTTGCCATGGTCGATATGGGCAATGATGGAGAAATTGCGGATATGGCTCAGGTCGCTCACGGCTCAACACACTCGAAAAGGGCAAGGGCGGCAATCCGCCGAAAAATAGCCGGGGAGTTTACCTGATGCTCGGGCAAGGCGTCACGCAGGTAACGGATTGACGGGCATGAAAAAGGGCGGTGGAAACCGCCCTTTTTTCGCCAGCCGGCTTATTCGGCCAGCTTGAAGGTAATGAAGCTGGCGCGTCCCTGGCGCAGCACCCGCATCGAAACCGAACGGTTCTTCGGCAGGGCCTTGGCCACGTCGGCGAAGACCTTGGTCGAGGTCACCGCCTTGTTGTCCAGGTGGGTGATGACATCGCCCGGACGCAGGCCGATGACCGCGGCCGGACCGTCCTGGACTTCCTTGATCACCACGCCGCCCTGGATATCCAGGCTCTTGCGCTGCTCGGCGGTCAGGTCGGCGACGGTCACGCCCAGGCGGTTGCTGCTGCGCTCGGCGCCCGGAGCGCCCATCGAGGCGATTTCCTCGTCGTCGTCCGGAAGGCTGCCTACCGCCATGCTCAGGGACTTGCGCTGGCCGTTGCGAATCACGTCCAGGTTGATCTTGTCGCCCGGCTTCATGTTGCCCACCAGGTGCGGCAGGTCGGCGGACTCGTTGATCGACTGGCCGTTCAGGCTGAGGATCACATCGCCCACCTGCAGGCCACCCTTGGCCGCCGGGCCGTCTTCCACCAGTTGCGCCACCAGCGCGCCGGACGGCTTGTCGAGGCCGAAGGACTCGGCGAGATCCTTGTTCACTTCCTGGATCACCACGCCCAGCCAGCCGCGACTGACCTTGCCGGCTTTCTTCAACTGGTCGGCGACGTTCAGCGCGACATCGATCGGAATGGCGAAGGACAGGCCCATGAAGCCGCCGGAACGGGTGAAGATCTGCGAGTTGATGCCGACCACTTCGCCCTGCAGGTTCAGCAGCGGACCGCCGGAGTTACCCGGGTTGATCGCCACGTCGGTCTGGATGAAGGGTACGTAGCTCTCGTTCGGCAGGCTACGCCCCTTGGCACTGACGATACCGGCGGTGACCGAGTGATCGAAGCCGAACGGCGAACCGATGGCCAGGACCCATTCGCCCACTTTCAGCTTGTTCGAATCGCCCAGTTTCAGGGTCGGCAGGTTCTTCGCCTCGATCTTCAGCACCGCCACGTCGCTGCGCGGGTCCGCGCCGATCAACTTGGCCTTGTGCTCGCTACGGTCGGACAGGCGCACCAGGATCTCGTCGGCATCGGCCACGACGTGATTGTTGGTGAGGATGTAGCCGTCGTTGGAGATGATGAAGCCGGAACCCAGCGATTGCGCCTCGCGCTGCTGGCCGCGCGGATTGCGCGGAACCTGCGGGATGCTGCGCTCGAGGAAGTCGCGGAACATCGGCGGCAGCCCTTCGAGGTCGGGGATCGACAGCTGCCCGCGCGCCATGGCGCGATCCGGCAGCTTCTGCCGCGTACTGATATTCACCACCGCCGGCGACGCCTGTTCGACCAAAGGCGTGAAGTCCGGCAGTTCTGCCCGGGCCGTCATCGCCAGGCTCAAGGCCAGCAAGGCCACCATCGCAGCCATACAGCGTTTTAGGGTATGCATCGACTACAGCTCCCGTGATGTTCGAGGGAAGAGAAAGACTCAGGCCGAATCGGACGGCCCGGAAATCAGCGCTCGCAGAACCACCGGCTGCGAGGCTGGATCATCGGCATGACGACGAGCATGCCGACGCACCAATAGCCAGGCCGCCAGCAAACCCGCCAGCCCGGACACGATGATCAGAGGTTCGACAAGGCCCGCCCGGGTCGCCAGCAATGCTGCCACGAAAAACCCGAGCAGAGGGAAAAGATAGAAGAGGACGGAGGCGCGCAACAACAGGTCTTCATGAATTCCTAGGACGACCGCATCGCCGACCCGCAGGCTCAGTTCGCTCAACGCGCGCACCCGGGCACGCCCCGCGCCGACGCCCAGGCGCTGCATCAGCCCCTGGCCGCAACCGGCATTGGCCGAGCAGGACGAGCAGGTACTGCGGCGCACGGTCTCGACCCATACCGCTCCCGGCTCGGTCGCCACCACTCGCCCCTGCTCCTCGATCATTTCTGGGCGGCGGCCTCGGGCCGGATGGACAGCGCCACCCGCTCGGCGGTGCCCAGCGGCACTTCGCCGACGACGGTCACCATCTGGCCGCCGTCATCGGTCTGCAGGCGCTTGGAAACCACCACGGTCGGGCCGAGCTGGCTGCGCGCGTCGCCAACCATGGCACCGTGCAGCGGCTCGATGAACACCGAGAATCGTGCCAGGCCATCGCCATAGGTCAGGCAGGCGACCGGATCGGGGGTGACCGGACTGCGACGCATGAAACTGCGGGTCAGGGTGAAACCTGGCGGCAGCCATTCCGAGCGCCAGGCCACGGTCTTCTCGCCGTCGGCCTTGGCCGGGCCGACGACCTGGCATTCGGCGCCCGCCTGCAACTGGTCTTCGGCAGGTGCCGCGCCGGTATTCAACTGGGTGAACTGGAAGCGCTCGAGCAACTGCCCCTTCTCGTTCAGCAGCAGCGACTTCAACGGCAGGCCGGTGTCGCGGTCCAGGTGCAGCTCGAAGCCGTAGCGATGCTGGTCGCGCGGAGTCACCGCAAGGACCACTGCCGGGCGGCCGGCGACACGGGATTCGCCGACCAGGCGCAGGTCGTACCAGGAAGCCAGCTGGGAGGGATCGAACTTGCGCACCGGCCACAGCTGGGCATCGGCCAGTTGGTCGGCAAGGCCGCCGCTGATGCACTGGGTGCGCCCGTCGACCCGGACCACTTCCTGGCGCGCGCCGTCGAGCTGGAGCAGGCGCTCGCGAACCGCACCATCGCTCTCCACGCGATGCCAGATCTCATGGGTGGAGAAGCTGCCATTGCGCTCGTAGACGAAGGTGCCTTGGAAACTGTTCTGGCGATCGGCCTCGGCGAGACGATTCAGCCAGTCGGAAGCGTCGGCAGCCTGAGTGGCGGGAACCGCCATCAGGCTGCCAAGCAAAAGCAACAGGGAGGTGGTGCGCATGTCTCTCCTCAGCGGTTTTCCAGGCTGGCTGCCCGAGCGTAGGGCAGCGCGCTCTCTGTACCACTGACGGCGGATTGTTGCACGTGCTGACGCAGGTAGATCGGCAGACGCTGCTCATGCCAGCGGGTATCGCTGGACGAGGAGTTGGTGATCACCTGCGGCGCCCCCTGCTCTTCGCTGTAGCCGGCCAGCACGGCCGGGCCTTTCACCTGAGGCAGGGCGATCTGCGGGGTGGTCCCCTGTTGCGCCATCTGCGGCAGGGCGTCGTTCTGGTTGTACAGACGCACGCCGGCCAGCACCGCCAGGGTCACCGAGGCAGCGACCGCCAGGCGACCGACCATCCGCCACGGTCCCTTCTCCGCTTTCGGCGGAGCGGCCTCGTCGGCCAGGGCAGCAGAGACCGCCGCAGCGATATCCAGCTTCGGCAGGGTAGGCTCGCGGTGCATGACGGACCGCGCCAACTGGTAACGCGACCAGGTGGAACGCAGCTCGGCATCCTCGCCGCAAGCTGCGAGCACCCGCCGCAACTCGAGTTCATCCGCTTCGTTATCCATCACAGCGGACAGAGTTTCCTGCAGGGCTTCACGACTCATAGCGATACCTCTCTTGGCATTTGCCGCTGTGTCAGGCTTCTCGCAACAAAGGCTGCAGAGCTTTGTCGATTGCTTCACGAGCGCGGAAGATCCGCGACCGTACCGTCCCCACCGGACACTGCATCACGGTGGCGATATCTTCGTAACTCAAACCTTCGAACTCGCGCAGGGTCAGGGCCGTGCGCAAATCCTCGGGCAACTGCTGGATGGTCTGGTGCACGGTGGCCTCGATCTCATCCCGCAACATCGCCCGTTCCGGCGACTCGATGTCCTTCAGGGCGTGGTCGCCCTCGAAGAACTCCGCATCCTCTGCGGTCACATCGCTGTCCGGTGGCCGACGCCCGCGAGCGACCAGGTGGTTCTTCGCGGTGTTGATGGCGATCCGATACAGCCAGGTATAAAAAGCACTATCGCCGCGGAAATTGCCGAGCGCACGGTATGCCTTGATGAAGGCTTCCTGCGCTACGTCCTGGGCTTCCTGGGCGTCGTGCACGAACCGCACGATCAATCCCAGTATCTTGTGCTGGTATTTCAGTACCAGCAGATCGAAAGCCCGCTTGTCTCCGCGCTGTACCCGTTCAACCAGTTGCTGATCCTGTTCCTGGGTTAGCATGAAAGCTCCTCTTCGAACCTGGAGGAGCTTCGAGCGTCCCAGCGAATCGTCTTGCCAAGATAGACTCGGGCTTCTTGCAAAAGTTCTCCCCTCCAAGCATGCGTCACGAGTTTTTTCCTCGCTCGTGACGTGCGGCCCCGGACATCGTGTCCGGGCCCCGCGAAAATGGATTGCATCGGGCTCAGGGCCCGGCCTCTGTGCCGCTGGGTAGGCCAACCGGACGAGGTCTTCAGGCATCCTGCTTTGGAACCGATGCGTCTAAGAAAGTTCCAGCATCGCCCCGCTCTGATGACGCCTGCCGATGACAGGCCCGCAGCTCATCCGCCGGACCGGCAGCGGGGGTGCGCTATTGTGCCGCCAGGCCCTTCTATATACTAGGGCTCCACCACGGGGAAATGCGGGCATGAGCCAACATTATCAACACGATGTACTGGTCATCGGCAGCGGCGCCGCCGGCCTGAGTCTGGCCTTGACCCTTCCGGAACACCTGCGCATCGCCGTCCTCAGCAAGGGCGAACTGTCGCAGGGCTCGACCTACTGGGCCCAGGGCGGCGTGGCCGCCGTGCTGGACGATACCGACACCGTGGAATCCCACGTCGAGGACACCCTGGTCGCCGGTGGCGGCCTGTGCCGCGAGGATGCGGTGCGCTTCACCGTGGAGCATAGCCGCGAAGCGATCCAGTGGCTGATCGAACAGGGGGTGCCCTTCACCCGCGACGAGCAGCACAACCACGAGGAAGGCAGCTTCGAATACCACCTGACCCGCGAAGGCGGGCACAGCCACCGGCGCATCATCCATGCCGCCGACGCCACCGGCGCCGCGATCTTCAATACCTTGCTGGCCCAGGCCCGGCGGCGACCGAACATCGAGTTGCTGTCGCAGCGAGTGGCGGTCGACCTGATCACCGAGCGCAAGCTCGGTCTGCCGAGCAAGCGCTGCCTGGGCGCCTACGTGCTGAATCGGGAAAGCGGCGAAGTCGATACCTTCCGTGCCCGCTTCACCGTGCTGGCCTCCGGTGGCGCGAGCAAGGTCTACCTTTATACCAGCAATCCTGACGGCAACTCCGGCGACGGCATCGCCATGGCCTGGCGCGCCGGCTGCCGGGTCGGCAACCTGGAGTTCAACCAGTTCCACCCGACCTGCCTGTACCACCCGCAGGCCAAGAGTTTCCTCATCACCGAGGCATTGCGCGGCGAAGGCGCCCTGCTCCGCCTGCCCAATGGCGAGCGTTTCATGCCGCGCTTCGACCCGCGTGGCGAGCTGGCGCCCCGAGACATCGTGGCCCGCGCCATCGACCATGAAATGAAGCGTCTGGGGATCGACTGTGTCTACCTGGACATCAGCCACAAGCCGGCCGAGTTCATCAAGGCGCACTTCCCCACCGTCTACGAGCGCTGCCTGGACTTCGGCATCGACATTACCCAGCAACCGATCCCGGTAGTGCCGGCCGCTCACTATACCTGCGGCGGCGTGCTCGTCGACCAGCACGGGCATACCGACGTGCCGGGCCTCTACGCCATCGGCGAAACCACCTTCACCGGCCTGCACGGCGCCAACCGCATGGCCAGCAATTCGCTGCTGGAATGCTTCGTCTATGCCCGCTCTGCCGCCGCCGACATGCTCCAGCGCCTGCCCGGCACGCCCGTGCCGGAAAGCCTGCCAAGCTGGGACGCCAGCCAGGTCACCGACTCCGACGAGGACGTGATCATCGCGCACAACTGGGACGAACTGCGGCGTTTCATGTGGGACTACGTCGGTATCGTGCGCACCAACAAGCGCCTGCAGCGCGCCCAGCACCGGGTGCGCCTGCTGCTCAGCGAGATCGACGAGTTCTACAGCAACTACAAGGTCAGCCGCGACCTGATCGAGTTGCGCAACCTGGCGCTGGTCGCCGAACTGATCATCCGCTCGGCCATGCAGCGCCGCGAAAGCCGGGGCCTGCACTACACGCTGGATTATCCGGACCTGCTGCCCGAAGCCCGCGACACTATCCTGGTGCCGCCCATCTACGGCGACTGAAGCGCAGGCGGACACGCAGGCGCCGATGGCTGTCGGCGCCCAATGCATCGGCCGGGATACAGCAGCCAAGGATGCGCCAGCGGCCCGGCAGGCGCACGCGCAGTACGATGAGCCAGGGCAACGCCAGGCTGTCAGGGCGCAATTGCACCGCTTGCCAGCCGCTTCCGGCGCTCCACAGCTGCCAGCCCCGCTCGTCATGGCGCACGCCGCGGAAGGCCCGCGAGCCGCGCAGCAGTACCTGGCGGTACAGCCCCCAGGCACCGTAGGCCAGGCAGACCAGCGCAAGCGGCGGCTTCAGCCAGACCGGCAGCGCCGCCAGCAGGATCGACAGCAGCGCCAGGGCCCACAGTGCCAGGCTCGCCGCCAACAGGATCGGAGAGACCAGCCAGCGGCATTCGAACGGCTCAATCCGGCTGGACACGGTCCAGGATCATCCGCACCATCCGCCGCAGGTCGGCGTCTTCCGGCTCGCCGCGCTGCATGAACCAACCGAACATGTCCTGGTCCTCGCACTCCAGCAGCTTGCGGAAGCGCGCCTGGTCCTCGGCGTCCAGGCCCGGGTAAACCTCCTGCACGAAAGGCACCAGCAGCACATCCAGTTCCAGCATGCCGCGACGGCTGTGCCAGTAGAGTCGTTTCAGTTCGGTTTCATCTGCCATGTTCGGGCTCCTCGAAAACGCCCGGCATTATAGGGCGGTTGCGCTCGAATGGCGCGGCCCGATGACGAGGCGTCGCTCCGCCGGCGTCCGCCCTTGGTCGTATTGCCCGGCAAACCAAGGGTATCCGCGCGGGACGCAGGCCCATGCCGACGGCGGCCTCGGAAGTGTCCGACAACCGCCAAGGCGGATGCGCCAGGCATTCTTGCCCGCTGACAAGCCTCGGACCGAGTTCTATGATGACGGTCCTGACTGACTGACCGCGCAGCATCGCAATGGCCGACCCCGCTTTCCACACCCCGCTAGTCCATGAAGGCATCCTCGCCGTCCGCGGCCCTGACGCCGCCAAGTTCCTCCAGGGCCAGCTGACCTGCAACCTCGCCTACCTCAACGACGAGACCTCCAGCCTCGGCGGCCGCTGCAACATCAAGGGCCGCCTGCTATCGAGCTTCCGCATCCTGCCCGAGGGCGACGGCCTGCTGCTGGCGATGGCCGGCGAGCTGCTCGAGGCCCAGTTGGCGGACCTGAAGAAATACGCCGTATTCTCCAAGGCCAGCCTTGCCGACGAGAGCGCAGCCTGGCTCCGCATAGGCTTGCGCGACGCCAGCGAGGCACTGCGCGCCCTGGGGATAGACACCCCGGCGGAGAGCGGCAGGATCGCCCGCCACGGCGACCTGCTCGCCGTCGCCCTGGGCGACGCCCGCGTCGAGCTATGGGTTCCGGCGCAGCGCGCCGAGGCGGTGCTTGCCACGCTCCGCGAGCACAGCCGCGAGGCGCCGCTCGACGATTGGCTGCTCGGCCAGGTGCGCGCAGGCATCGGCCAGGTGTTCGGCGCTACCCGCGAGCTGTTCATCCCACAGATGATCAACCTGCAGGCGGTCGGCGGGGTCAGCTTCAAGAAGGGCTGCTATACCGGCCAGGAAATCGTCGCCCGCATGCAGTATCTCGGCCGCCTCAAGCGCCGCCTGTATCGCCTGGCGCTGGACGCAGACGAGGTGCCGGCGCCCGGCACCGGGCTGTTCTCGCCAGTCCATTCCACCAGCGTCGGCGAAGTGGTACTGGCCGCCCGTACGCCGGAGAACAGCGTGGAATTGCTCGCCGTGCTGCAGGACGACGCCGTCGCCGACGGCCGGATCAGCCTCGGAAGCGCCGAAGGAGCGCCGCTCGTCCTCCTCAATCTGCCTTACACGCTGGACAGCGACCGCGAAATCCAGCGCTGACCGTAAACTGTGCCTCGCCGTCCGCGGACGGCCCGCCAGTATTCCCATGGCCGGTGCACGTAGAGCGTGCTCCGGCCATTGCGTTTTCAAAGGAAATGCCATGAGCAAGCTTGCCGACAAAGTCCAACAGGACCTGATCCGCGCCATCGATCAGGATGAACTGGTGCTGCCGACCCTGCCCGAGGTGGCCCTGCAGGTCCGTGAGGCGGCGGAAGACCCGGATGTCAGCATCCAGGCCCTGAGCAAGGTGATCGGCAACGACGCGGCGCTGACCGCGCGCATCATCCGCGTGGTGAACAGTCCGCTGCTGCGCAGCCCGAAGGAAATCACCGACCTGCAGATGGCGATCAGCCGGCTGGGCATCAACTACACCTGCAACCTGGCCACCGGCCTGGCCATGGAGCAGATGTTCCAGGCCACCACCGACGTGGTCGACCGCAAGATGCGCGAAGTCTGGAACAAGAGCACCGAGATCGCCGGCATCTGCCACGTGCTGGCCCGTCACTACACCCGTCTGGCGCCGGACCAGGCGACCCTGGCCGGGCTGGTGCACCAGATCGGCGTGCTGCCGATCCTCACCTACGCCGAGGATCACAACGAGCTGCTGTCGGACTCCATCAGCCTGAGCCATGTGATCGAGCGCATCCATCCGCTGATCGGCGAGCGCATCCTCAAGGCCTGGGATTTCCCCGCGCCGATCGCCGAGGTCCCGCGCCAGCACCTGGACTTCACCCGCAACTCGCCGCGCGCGGACTATACCGACCTGGTCCAGGTCGCCACCCTGCAGAGCTACCTTGGCAGCGAGCATCCCTATACCCGCCTGGACTGGAGCCAGATCCCGGCGTTCGCCAAGCTCGGCCTCGAGCCGACCGTCGACATGAAGGAAGACGAGGACCTCTCCAGCGCCCTGGAAGCCGCCACCAGCATGCTGCAATAGACCCCGCCCTACTCCGCCGGGAAGCGCACCCGCACCAGCAAGCCGCCCAGTTCGCCTTGGTCGAGCTGGATCTGCGCCCGGTGCGCCCGGCAGACCTCGCCGACGATCGCCAGCCCCAGGCCGCTGCCGGGGCTGTCGCCGCGCCGGTAGAAGCGCTGGAAGACCCGCTCGCGGTCGGCGGCGGGAATTCCCGGACCATCGTCTTCCACTTCCAGCACGCCCCCCTCCAGCACCCTGAGGATCACGTTGCCGCCCTGCGGGGTGTGCGCCAGCGCGTTGTCCAGCAGGTTGCTGAGCAATTCGTTGAGCAGCGTCGGTTCACCCTGGATCCACACCGGCCCGGCGCTTTCCAGCGCCAGCGAGGCTCCCCGCGCATAGGCCAGCGGCGCCAGCGCCAGGCCCAGTTCCCGGGCCAGGGCGGTCAGGTCGATACGCTCGGCGCCACCCTCGGCGATGGCCTGGGCGCCGCTTTCGATGCGCGCCAGGGAGAGCAACTGGTTGGCCAGGTGGATCAGGCGGTCGGTGTTCTTCGCCGTGGTCTCCAGGGTCGAACGCCAGGCTTCCGGCTCCTGCTCGCGCAGGCCCAGTTCCAGGCGCGCCTTGAGCGCCGCCAGCGGGGTGCGCAACTCGTGGGCGGCATCGGCGATGAACTGCGACTGCCGCTCGAACAGGCTGCGCAGGCGCTGGGTGAAGTGGTTCAGCGACTCCACCAGCGGCCGCAATTCATGCTGGACCTCGAGCATCGGCAACGGCCGCAGGTCGTCCGGCTGGCGCTCTTCCACCTCGCGGCGCAGGCGATCCAGCGGACGCAGCGCGGCGCTCACCGCCAGCCACACCAGCACCAGCGCGCCGACGCCGAGGACGCCCAGGCGCAACAGGGTATCGGTCATCAGGCTGCGCGCCATGCGCTCGCGGGCGCCTTCGGTCTCGGCCACGCGGATCTCCGCCATGCCGCTCATGCTCGGTTCGCTGACCGGCTGCAGCAGGCTCACCACGCGTACGTCGACGCCCTGGTAGACGCCGTCGTAGAACTTCGCCAAGGCCGGGTAGTCGTCGGTGCGCAGGGTCTCGGCGGGTGCTGCCGGAAGATTCTCGTAGCCGGAGATCATCCGACCATGGATGTCGTTGACCTGGTAGAAGATCCGCCCGGCGCTGTCGTAGGCGAAGGTATCCAGCGCCACGTAGGGGACGTCGGCGCGCAGGGTGCCGTCCTTCTCGTAGAGCCCGTCGGCGATCGCCCGCGCCGAGGCCAGCAAGGTCCGGTCGTAGGCGGTGTCGGCCACCTCGCGGCCGTTCCAGTAGGCGCTCAGGCCGCTCGCCAGGAGCACCAGCAGCAGGAGCAGGGCCAGCCACAGCAGCAGCCGTCCGCGCAGACTGCCGGCATCAGTCACCCTGCGCCTCCAGCAGGTAGCCGAGGCCGCGGAAGGTGACGATGCGCACGGCGCCGCCTTCCAGCTTCTTGCGCAGGCGGTGGACGTAGATCTCGATGGCGTCGGCGCTGGCCTCCTCGTCCAGGCCGAAGACCTGGGCGGCCAGTTGCTCCTTGCTCATCACCCGCCCCGGACGGGCGATCATCGCTTCCAGCACCGCCTGTTCCCGCGAGGTCAGGGTCAGCGGCTGCTCGTTGAGGCTGAAGCGCCGAGTGCCGAGGTCGTAGACCAGGGCGCCGCAGCGCTGCAACTGTTCGCCTCCGAGCACGCTGCGGCGCAGCAGGGCCTTGACCCGCGCCTCCAGCTCGGACAGTTCGAAAGGCTTTGCCAGGTAGTCGTCGGCGCCGAGATTGAGGCCGTGCACCCGGTCCTTCACCTCGCCGCGCGCAGTCAGCATCAGCACCGGCAAGGTCTTGCCGCGCCCGCGCAGGCGCGCCAGCACCTCGAAGCCGTCCATCCGCGGCAGGCCGACGTCGAGAATCGCCAGGGCGTACTCCTCGCTGGCCAGGGCCAGGTCGGCGGCCACCCCGTCCTGCAGCAGGTCTACCGTCCAGCCAGCGCCCTTGAGCGCCTGGACCACGCTTTCGGCGAGCTGCGGATGATCTTCCACCAGAAGGATGCGCATGGACGGTTCTCCACCACCGGATGAGGGCACAAGAGGCGAAGTGTACCGGGGAAAACCCTCCGGTAAATGGCTTCTCTGCCACCGGGGATTGCTGAAAGCCTGGCGAAAGCTTGGCGTCTTAGGATCAGTCGATGGACGGCGCAGATCGTCCGCCAAAACGCCCTGCAGCGTGGTGCTCGGCGTACAAGAACAAGAATCGGAGACCACTGCATGTCGACTTCCCTGCCGCAGGCCGCAAGGTCTGTACGTTCGTCCCGCAGCACCACCCTGACCACCACCGCCGTCGTGCTCGCCGGCATCGCGCCCCTGGGCAACGCCGCCGGCTTCCTCGAAGACAGCAAGGCCAGCCTGGAAACCCGCAACTTCTACATGAACCGCGACTTCCGCGACGGCCCCGGCCAGTCCAAGCGCGAGGAGTGGGCGCAAGGCTTCATCCTCAACCTGCAGTCCGGCTACACCCAGGGCACCGTCGGCTTCGGCCTCGACGCCATGGGCATGCTCGGCGTCAAGCTCGACTCCGGCCGCGGCCGCAGCGGTACCGGACTGCTGCCGAAGGATTCCGACGGCCGCGCGCCGGACACCTACTCGAAACTGGGCCTGACCGCCAAGGTCAAGGTCTCGCAGAGCGAGCTGAAAGTCGGCACGCTGATTCCGAAGCTGCCATCGGTACAACCGAACAACGGGCGGATCTTCCCGCAGATATTCGAAGGCGCGCTGCTCACCTCGAAGGAGATCAAGGACCTCGGCTTCACCGCCGGGCGCCTGGAAAAGACCAAGATCCGCGACTCCAGCGACTCCGAGGACCTCGCGCTGAACGACAAGAACGGCCGCTTCGCCGGGGTCAGCGCCGATCACTTCGACCTCGGCGGACTGGACTACAAGCTCACCGACCAACTCACCGCCAGCTATCACTACAGCAACCTGCAGGACGTCTACCGCCAGCACTTCGTCGGCCTGCTGCACAGCTGGCCGATCGGTCCCGGCGAACTGACCAGCGACCTGCGCTTCGCCCGCAGCACCGACAGCGGCTCGGCCAAGGCCGGCGGCATCGACAACAAGTCGCTCAACGGCATGTTCACCTACAGCCTTGGCAACCATGCCTTCGGCGCGGCCTGGCAGCGAATGAACGGCGACGACGCCTTCCCCTACCTGGAAGGCAGCAACCCGTACCTGGTCAACTTCGTCCAGGTCAACGACTTCGCCGGCCCCAAGGAGCGCTCCTGGCAACTGCGCTACGACTACGACTTCGTCGGCCTCGGCATTCCCGGCCTGACCTTCATGACCCGCTACGTCAAGGGCGACAATGTCGAACTCGCCGGGCAGCGCGGCGAAGGCCGCGAATGGGAACGCAACACCGAACTGCAGTACGTGTTCCAGAGCGGCGCGCTGAAGAACCTCGGAATCCGCTGGCGCAACGCGACCTTCCGTTCCAATTTCACCCGCGACATCGATGAGAACCGCCTGATCGTCAGCTATACCCTGCCGATCTGGTAAGCCAGAACAAGAACTCCACAGGAGCACCGATGATGATGAAACTGTCTTTTCGTCCCCTCGCCTTGGTTGCCGCCGGCCTGCTGCTGGCCGGCGCCGCCGTGGCCGAACCCAAGCGTCCCGAATGCATCGCCCCGGCGTCCCCCGGCGGCGGTTTCGACCTCACCTGCAAGCTGGCCCAGAGCGCCCTGGTCGAGGCCAAGCTGCTGAGCAAGCCGATGCGCGTCACCTACATGCCCGGCGGCGTCGGCGCGGTCGCCTATAACGCGGTGGTCGCCCAACGCCCGGGCGACGCCGGCACCATCACCGCCTTCTCCAGCGGCTCGCTGCTGAACCTGGCCCAGGGCAAGTTCGGCCGCTTCGACGAGAACGCGGTGAAATGGCTGGCCGCCATCGGCACCAGCTACGGCGCCATCGCGGTGCGCACCGACTCGCCCTACAAGAACCTCGACGACCTGGTGAAGGCGCTCAAGGCCGACCCGAGCAAGGTGGTGATCGGCTCCGGCGGCACCGTCGGCAGCCAGGACTGGATGCAGACCGCGCTGATCGCCAAGGCCGCCGGGATCAATCCGCGCGACCTGCGCTACGTGGCCCTGGAAGGCGGCGGCGAGATCGCCACCGCGCTGCTCGGCGGGCACATCCAGGTCGGCAGCACCGACATTTCCGACTCCATGCCGCACATCCTCAGCGGCGACATGCGCCTGCTCGCGGTGTTCTCCGAAGAACGCCTGCCAGAGGCGGCGATGGCCAACATCCCCACCGCCAAGGAACAGGGCTACGACATCGTCTGGCCGGTGGTTCGCGGGTTCTACCTCGGGCCGAAGGTCAGCGACGAAGACTACGCCTGGTGGAAGAACGCCTTCGACCAACTGCTGGCCTCCGAGGACTTCGCCAAGCTGCGCGACCAGCGCGAGCTGTTCCCCTTCGCCATGACCGGCGAGGAACTCGACGGCTACGTGAAGCAGCAGGTCCAGCAGTACAAGCAACTGGCCAAGGACTTCGGCCTGATCCAGTAAGCCAGCCCGCGCGCGGCCGGACCCCGGCCGCGCCACGAGGATCGTCCCATGACCCGTTCCAACCTGTACCAGCGCCTGTTCGCCGGGCTCTGGCTGCTCGCCTGCGTCGGCCTGGCGGTCGCCGGCTGGCGTTACCAGGCGCCGTTTTCCTACGAACCGGTCGGCCCGCGCGCCTACCCGCTGCTCTGCCTGGCGCTGATGGGCGCCGGCCTGGCGTGGCTGATCGCGCGGCCGACGCCGATCCGCCACGCCGAGGACGAACAACCGCTGGGCGGCGCCGTGCTGCTCAAGGTGCTCGCCTGCATCGCCCTGCTGCTGGTGTTCGCCGGCCTGTTCGAAACGCTCGGCTTCATCCTCAGCGCCGCCCTGGTCGGCTCCTGCATGGCCATTCTCTACGGCGCCCGGCCAATCCCTGCGGTGGTCACCGCGAGCCTGCTCGGGATCGGCCTCTACTGGCTGTTCGACCGCGCCCTGGACGTCCCGCTGCCGCTGGGCGTTCTCGACTTCCTGCCGCTGTGAGGACTTCGTGATGGAAACCTTGAACTACCTCGGCCAGGGCTTCGGCGTCGCGATGACGCCGACCAACCTGATCACCGCGCTGATCGGCACCCTGATCGGCACCATCGTAGGCCTGCTGCCAGGCCTCGGTCCGATCAACGGCGTGGCACTGCTGATCCCGGTGGCCTTCGCCCTCGGCCTGCCGCCGGAAACCGCGCTGATCCTGCTCGCCGCCGTATACCTGGGCTGCGAATACGGCGGGCGGATCAGCTCGATCCTGCTCAACATCCCCGGCGAAGCCTCGACCGTGATGACCACCCTCGACGGCTACCCGATGGCACGCAAGGGCCTGGCCGGCGTGGCCCTGTCGCTGTCGGCCTGGAGTTCGTTCATTGGCGCTTTCATCGCCACCTGCGGGATGGTCCTGTTCGCCCCGCTGCTGGCCAAGTGGGCGATCGCCTTCGGTCCGGCGGAATATTTCGTGCTGATGGTGTTCGCCATCGTCTGCCTCGGCGGGATGGCCGGCGACCGCCCGCTGAAGACCCTGCTGGCGGCGCTGCTCGGGCTGTTCCTGTCGAGCGTCGGGATCGACGCCAACAGCGGCGTGTACCGCTTCACCGGGGACAGCATCCACCTCGCCGACGGCATCCAGTTCGTGGTCCTGGTGCTGGGCCTGTTCTCGGTCAGCGAGATCCTCCTGCTGCTGGAGAAGACCCACCACGGCCAGGAGGCGGTGAAAGCCACCGGACGCATGCTGTTCAACTTCAAGGAGGCCGCCAGCGTATTCCTGGTCAACCTGCGCTGCGGTCTGCTCGGTTTCGTCATGGGCGTACTGCCCGGCGCCGGCGCGACCCTGGCAAGCGCGGTGGCCTATATGACCGAGAAGAAGCTGGCCGGTGCCAAGGGCGAGTTCGGCAAGGGCGACATGCGCGGCCTGGCCGCTCCCGAGACCGCCATCGGCGCCTCCGCCTGCGGCGCCATGGTGCCGATGCTGACCCTCGGCGTGCCCGGCTCGGGTACCACTGCGGTGATGATCGGCGCCCTGACCCTGTACAACATCACTCCCGGCCCGCTGCTGTTCCAGCAGCAACCGGACATCGTCTGGGGCCTGATCGCCTCGCTGTTCATCGCCAACGTCATGCTGATCATCCTCAACGTGCCGATGGTCCGCGTATTCACCCGCATCCTCGCGGTGCCGAACTGGGCCCTGGTGCCGGCCATCGCGATCATCACCGGGATCGGCGTGTACGGCGTGCATGCGACCACCTTCGACCTGTTCCTGATGGTCGGCATCGGCGTGATCGGCTATATCCTGCGCAAGCTCGACTTCCCGCTCTCGCCGCTGCTGCTGGGCTTCATCCTCGGTGGACTGATGGAGCAGAACCTGCGCCGCGCGCTGTCGATCTCCAACGGTGAACTGGGCATCCTCTGGTCGAGCCCGATCAGCCTGGTGACCTGGGCGCTGGTGGTGGTAATGCTGCTGTTGCCGCTGGTCCGCGCCTGGCGCCGCCGCGTGGCCCGTCGCGCGACAGGGCTGGCCGATGCCTGAGCGCGTCACCTGGAGGCTGTACTGGGCGACGCCGCTGGTGGGCGCCCTTGGCGGCTGGCTGGCAAGCCTGGTCGGCTGGCCGCTGCCGTGGATGATCGGCTCGCTGCTTGCGGTGATGCTGGTGCGTTGCCTGGCCGACCTGCCGCTGGCCGAAGTGCCGGGGGCACGCAAGTGCGGGCAATGGATCGTCGGCATCGGCATCGGCCTGCACTTCACCCCGGCAGTGATCGAGCAAGTGCTGGCGCATAGCGTGATCATCGTCTTCGGCGCCGTGGCCACCACGCTTTCCAGCGTGCTGGCGATCGCCTTCATGCGCCGCAGCGGCGAGGACCGCGCCACCGCGTTCTTCGCCAGCATGCCCGGTGGTGCCAGCGAGATGGTCAACCTCGGGCAGCGCCACGGCGCGGTGCTCAGCCGCGTCGCCGCAGCGCAGAGCCTGCGCCTGTTGCTGGTAGTGCTGCTGGTGCCGGCGGCGTTCCAGTACCTGCTCGGCGGCGGCCAGCCAGGCCCGCACCAGGCCGCGCCGGTGGACTGGCACTGGCTGGCCCTGCTGTTCCCGGCCGGGGCGCTGGTCGCGCTGGGCTGGCAGAAGTTGCGCCAACCCAATCCCTGGCTGCTCGGCCCGCTGTTGCTGGCGGCCGGCGTCAGCCTCGGCTTCGACCTGCATATCGGCCTGCCGGCCGGTTCCAGCGGCGTCGGCCAATGGCTGATCGGCAGCGCCCTGGGTTGCCATTTCAACCGCAGTTTCTTCCGCAGCGCTCCAGCCTTCGTCAGTCGTACCCTGGTCTGCACGCTGTGGATGATGTTCGCCGCGGCGCTCGCCGCCGAGTTGCTCGGCTGGCTGACCACCCTCGACCACCAGTCGCTGATGCTCGGCATGATGCCCGGCGGCATCGCCGAGCTGAGCCTGACCGCCGAAGCCTTGCAGCTCTCGGTGCCGCTGGTCACCGCCTTGCAGGTACTGAGGCTATTGCTGGTGCTGTTCCTCGCCGAGCCGTGCTTCCGCTACTGGAGGAAGCGCGCCGGCTGATCGAGCCACGCCGCCACACTGGATGTGTGGCGTTTTCCAGCCCGCCTCGTGCGGGCTTTTTTTTCCGGGCGCGGTCAGAGGCACACAGCGGCGCCCACCATGTGAAGAGCTGGGCGACAGCGGCCTTCAGAGGTCCGGCAGCGACCAGTCGATAGGCGTCTTGCCGTTCTGCTCGAGGAACTTGTTGGTGCGGCTGAAGTGGCCGTTGCCGAGGAAACCGCGGTAGGCCGACAACGGCGACGGGTGCGCCGACTTGAGAATCAGGTGGCGCTGCGGGTCGATCAGCTTCTGCTTGCTCTGCGCGTGGCTGCCCCAGAGCAGGAACACCAGGCGCTCGCAACGCTCGTTGACCACCTCGATGACGCGGTCGGTGAACGGCTGCCAGCCGGCATTGGCGTGGGAGCCGGCCTTGGCCTGCTCGACGGTCAGGGAGGTATTGAGCAACAGCACGCCCTGCTCCGCCCAGCGCTGCAGGTAGCCGTTGTTGGGAATCGGGATGTTCAGGTCGCGGTTGAGTTCCTTGTAGATGTTCTGCAAGGACGGCGGCGTCGGCACGCCGGGCTGCACCGAGAAGCACAGGCCGTGGGCCTGGCCTGGTCCGTGGTAGGGATCCTGGCCGATGATCACCACCTTGACGTTCTCCAGCGGCGTGGTGTTCAGCGCGTTGAAGATCAATGGCCCGGGCGGAAAGATCACCTTGCCGGCGGCCTTCTCCTGGCGCAGGAACTCGCCCAGTTGCTTCATGTAGGGCTTGTCGAATTCCTCGCGCAGCGCTTCCTTCCAACTCGCCTCGAGCTTGATGCGGTCGTCGTTATCGGTCATGGAACCCCCTGTCTCGGTACTGAAAAAGTCGTCCGGCCTTTTTCAGAAGGTCGCCGACAGCCTGTGGCCGCGGAACCGTAGAAAAGCCCGCCGCGCTTGTCAATCTCGGGACAGGCGGGCCTCTTCCACCGGATACTTCACGCGCACCCGGTTGCGGTACAGGCACTCGCTGGCCAGCAGGGTGCCGGCCTGGCCCTTTTCCCGGATGTCGCGCCAGATCTCGTTGAGCCTCAGCACCGCATCGCCGTCGCGGACAAAGCGCTGGGCCCTCTCATAGACGTGGTAGCGCACAGGGCGCGGCGCGCTGCACAGCAGTTCGCCTTCCAGTTGGTGGGCGGCGATATGGAAGCGCAGCTGGAAGGTATCCGCCGTCGGATTGTGCAGCACCAGGTCGATGAAGTTGTAGAAGATCGCCGCGCCCGAGCCGAACGGCAGGATCCGTCCCTCGTCGGGAAACGGGTCGAAGCTGTGGTTGGCCCGCTCCACCACGCGCAGCGGGGAATGCAGGGCCATCCAGTGGATCAGGTTGCTCAGTTGGCAGATGCCGCCGCCGATTCCGCTGCGCGCCTCGCCGAAGGACAACTCCATACCTTCGACGAAGCCACGCCGGGCGCTGGGCCGACCGACCAGCCGGCAGAACGAGAAGTACTCGCCGGGGCCGATGCTCACGCCGTTCATGCAGTCCACCGCCAGGCGCAGGTTGACCACCTTGTTGCGTTGCAGGGCGAGGTCGCTGTCGCCGAGGCGGCGGATCAACTTCGAGGTGTGCTTGATGTAGCGGTACGGCAGGCGCTCGTCGATCGATGGCAACCGCACGTAGCGACGGCCGCCAAGACGCCAGCGGCAGTGCCGCCAGAGACGTCGTTGCCAGACCCGCAGCCAGTAGAGCCAGGGGTGGTAGAGCGATAGGGGTTTGCGCATCGACGATCCTTGTCGGTCTCGGCCCACGGGCAGGATGCAGCATTATGCCCGGAGCACTAGCCCTGGTGCAGCGCCCGGTAGTGACTGGGCGCCATGCCCACCACCTTGCGGAACAGCCGCGAGAAGTAATAGGGATCGGCGTAGCCGAGCTGCTCGGCGATCTGCCGCACCTCCAGCGCGCCCTCGTCGAGCAGGCGGCAGGCATGGGCCATCTTCATCTGGATGAAATCCTGGATCGGCGCCTGGCCGGTCAGGGCGCGATAGGTCTTGGCGAAATGGAAGCGCGACAGCTTGAACTGCGCCGCCAGCTCGTCGAGGTTGAGGCTGTCGTGCAGGTGCGCGCGCATCAGCGCCTGCACCGCGTCGATGTCCAGCACCCGTCCGGATTTCAGGCTGGCCCGCGCCGGACGCACCGCCAGCGAGGTGAGCAGGCCCTGCAACAGGTGCGCGGCATGGATGAAGTGCGGCAGGCTGAGGCCCTGGCGACGCAGCGCCAGCAGCGCATCGAACTCCGCCAGCAGGCGCGGCTGCATGCCCAGGCGCAGGCGCGGGACGCTGCCCAGCGGACGCAGGAAATCCTCCGCCAGTCCGCCTTCGAAATGTACCCAGTAGATGCTCCAGGGCCGCTGCGAGTCGGCGCCGTAGGCATGTTCCCGGCCCTTGGGCAGGACCAGCAGGTCGCCGCCGCCGACCTCGACGCGCTCGCCGGCACACTCCAGCCAGCCGCGTCCGGCCCGGCAGTAGATCAACAGGTTGTCGTCCGGCGCGCGCCGCTGCATGTGGTGGCCATGCGCCTCCGGATAGTAACCGAGGGCCAGCGGGTAGCAGGCCTGGCCGAGCGGATGGCGGGCCAGGGCGCGACGCAGGCGGGGCGGCGTGATGAAACGCACACCCTGGTTGGGCAGGGGCCAGGCGGAGGTCTGTACGGAACGCTTCACGGCGACGCGACTCGGTAGTCTGAATCCCAAGATCGTCCATCCCTTGCGCAAGATCGTCAATCCACAGGCGGCTTGCGGCCGGCTATAACGACTCAAAACAACATCCCGGTCCACCGGGAAGCGGAGGCGACGATGGCCAAGGCAATCCCCCAGCTGATCGACGGCGAATGGCGCGGCAGCCGTTCCCGCGAGCTGGTCGAAGTCACCGATCCGGCGACCCAGGACGTCCTCGCGCTGGCGCCGAAGGCCACCGCCGACGAGATCGAGCAGGCCATCGCCAGCGCCCAGCGCGCCTTCGAGACCTGGCGCGAAGTCCCGGCTCCCGAGCGAGCGCGGTTGATGCTGCGCTACCAGCACCTGCTCAAGGAACACCACGACGAACTCGGCGAACTGCTGGCCCGGGAGACCGGCAAGAACCTCGCCGATGCCAAGGGCGACGTGTGGCGCGGCATCGAGGTGGTCGAACACGCCGCCAACGTGGCCAGCCTGATGATGGGCGAGACGGTGGAAAACGTCGCCCGCGAGATCGACACCACCAGTTGGATCCAGCCCCTCGGTGTGTGCGCCGGGATCACCCCGTTCAATTTCCCGGCGATGATCCCGCTGTGGATGTTCCCGCTGGCCATCGCCTGCGGCAACACCTTCGTCCTCAAGCCCTCCGAACAGGATCCGCTGACACCCAACCGCCTCGCCGAGCTGTTCCTCGAGGCCGGCGCGCCGAAGGGCGTGCTGCAGGTGATTCATGGCGGCCGCGAGCAGGTCGATGCCCTCCTCACCCACCCGGACATCCGGGCGATTTCCTTCGTCGGCTCGGTCGCCGTCGGCCAGCACGTGTACCGCACCGGCACCGCGCACCTGAAGCGGGTGCAGGCCTTCGCCGGGGCGAAGAACCACATGGTGATCCTCCCCGACGCGAACAAGGCCCAGGTTCTCGGCAACCTGGTCGGCGCCAGTTGCGGCGCCGCCGGCCAGCGCTGCATGGCGATCAGCGCGGCGGTGTTCGTCGGCGCGGCGCGCGAGTGGATTCCCGAACTGGCCGAGCGGATGGCCGCCCTGCGCCCCGGCCACTGGCAGGACCCGGACGCCGCCTATGGTCCGCTGATCAGCCCGCAGGCGCGCCAGCGCGTGCTGCGCCTGATCGCCGAAGGCAAGGCGGAAGGCGCCGAGTGCCTGCTCGACGGCTCGCAGTGCCAGGTCGAAGGCTATCCCAACGGCAACTGGCTCGGTCCCACCCTGTTCCGCGCAGTGACGCCGAAGATGGGCCTGTACCGCGAGGAAATCTTCGGCCCGGTGCTGGCCTGCCTGGAGGTGGAAAGCCTGGAAGAGGCCATCGCCCTGGTCAACGCCAACCCCTATGGCAATGGAACAAGCCTGTTCACCCGCTCCGGCGGCGCCGCTCGGCGCTACCAGCACGCGGTGCAGGTCGGCCAGGTGGGGATCAACGTGCCGATCCCGGTACCGCTGCCATTCTTCTCCTTCACCGGCTGGAAGGGTTCCTTCTACGGCGACCTGCACGCCTACGGCAAGCAGGCTGTGCGCTTCTATACCGAGACCAAGACCGTCACCAGCCGCTGGTTCGACGATGAACCGACGACCGACGAATCGTCGGCCGGCCCGAACATGACCATCCATCTCAAGTGACCCGAGGACCTATGGATTTCGACCTCACCGAAGAACAACGCCTGCTGGTGGAGAGCGCCCGCGCCTTCGCCCGCCACGAACTGGCGCCGAAGGCGGCCGACTGGGACCGCGACCATCACTTCCCGGTGGAAGTCATCCGCGCCGCCGCCGAACAGGGCTACCTCGGCCTGTACATCGCCGAGGAAGACGGCGGCCTGGGCCTGTCGCGGCTGTCCACTTCGCTGATCTTCGAGCAACTGGCCGCCGGCTGCGTGGCCACTACCGCCTACATCAGCATCCACAACATGGCCGCCTGGATGCTCGCCTCGTTCGGCGACGCGGCGCTGAAGGAGGCCTGGCTGCCCGGCCTGATCGGCGGCGAGTCGCTCGCCTCCTATTGCCTGACCGAGCCCGATGCCGGCTCCGACGCCGCGCGCCTGCGCACCCGCGCCCGCCGCGAGGGCGACGAATACGTGCTGGACGGCAGCAAGTGCTTCATTTCCGGCGCCGGCAGCACCCAGGTGCTGATCGTCATGGCGCGCACCGGCGAGGACGGCGCCAGGGGCATCTCCTGCTTCCTGGTGCCGGCCGACGCGCCCGGCATCCGCTACGGCCGCAACGAGGACAAGATGGGCTGGCGCGCGCAGCCGACCCGCACCATCACCTTCGAAGGCGTGCGCATCCCCGCCGGCAACCGCATCGGCCCGGAGGGCCAGGGCTTCGTCTATGCCATGAAAGGCCTCGACGGCGGCCGCCTGAACATCGCCAGTTGTTCCCTGGGCGCCGCCCAGGCGGCGCTGGAGCAGTCGATGCGCTACGTCGAGGAGCGCGAGCAGTTCGGCAAGCCGCTGGCGACCTTCCAGGCCTTGCAGTTCAAGCTCGCCGACATGCTCACCGAACTCACCGCCAGCCGCCAGATGGTCCGCCTCGGCGCCCATCGGCTGGACCGCGGCGACGCCGAGGCGACCCTGTACTGCGCAATGGCCAAGCGCTTCGCCACCGACCGCTGCTTCGATGTCTGCAACGAGGCCTTGCAACTGCACGGCGGCTACGGCTATCTCAACGATTATCCGCTGGAGCGCTGGGTACGCGACACCCGCGTGCACCAGATCCTCGAAGGCACCAACGAAATCATGCGGGTGATCGTCGCCCGCCGCCTGCTGGAGCAGGGTGGCATGCTCGATCGCCTGCTGTGAACGCCGCGAACCATCGCATCCGATAGTGCCGGGACGCCCCGGCCCATGATCCAGTGAGGGACTTCATGAACACTGCCGTCGAACCCTACAAGGCTTCCTCCTTCGACCTGACCCACAAGCTCACCGTGGAAAAGCACGGGCACACCGCGCTGATCACCATCAACCACCCGCCGGCCAACACCTGGGACCGCGACTCGCTGATCGGCCTCCGCCAACTGATCGAGCACCTCAACCGCGACGACGATATCTACGCCCTGGTAGTGACCGGCCAGGGGCCGAAGTTCTTCTCCGCCGGCGCCGACCTGAACATGTTCGCCGACGGCGACAAGGCCCGCGCTCGCGAGATGGCCCGCCGCTTCGGCGAAGCCTTCGAGGCGCTGCGCGATTTCCGCGGGGTGTCGATCGCGGCGATCAACGGCTACGCCATGGGCGGCGGGCTGGAGTGCGCCCTCGCCTGCGACATCCGCATCGCCGAGCGCCAGGCGCAGATGGCCCTGCCGGAGGCCGCGGTGGGCCTGCTGCCCTGCGCCGGCGGGACCCAGGCGCTGCCCTGGCTGGTGGGCGAAGGCTGGGCCAAGCGGATGATCCTCTGCAACGAGCGGGTGGATGCGGAAACCGCCCTGCGCATCGGCCTGGTCGAACAGGTGGTGGACAGCGGCGAGGCGCGCGGCGCCGCCCTGCTGCTGGCGGCCAAGGTGGCACGCCAGAGCCCGGTGGCGATCCGCACCATCAAGCCGCTGATCCAGGGTGCCCGCGAACGCGCGCCGAACACCTGGCTGCCGGAGGAGCGCGAGCGCTTCGTCGATCTGTTCGACGCCCAGGACACCCGCGAAGGGGTCAACGCCTTCCTCGAGAAGCGCGATCCCAAGTGGCGCAACTGCTGAGCCTTCCCATCGAACCCGGCGGGCTGCGCCACAGCCCGCCCGAGCCGAGAGCCCCGACATGAACGTGCTTTTCGAAGAACGCCCGAGCCTGCATGGCTTCCGCATCGGCATTGCCACCCTGGATGCGGAAAAGAGCCTGAACGCCCTGTCCCTGCCGATGATCGAGGCCCTGGCGGCGAAACTCGACGCCTGGGCCGAGGACGCCGGCATCGCCTGCGTGCTGTTGCGCGGCAACGGCGCCAAGGCCTTTTGCGCCGGCGGCGACGTGCGCAAGCTGGTGGACGCCTGCCGTGAGCAACCCGGCGAGGTACCGGCCCTGGCGCGACGCTTCTTCGCCGATGAATACCGCCTCGACTACCGCATCCACACCTACCCGAAACCCTTCATCTGCTGGGCCCACGGCTATGTAATGGGCGGCGGCATGGGGCTGATGCAGGGTGCCGGGATTCGCATCGTCACCCCGTCCAGCCGCCTGGCGATGCCGGAGATCGGCATCGGCCTGTACCCGGACGTCGGCGCCAGCTGGTTCCTCGCCCGCCTGCCCGGCAGGCTCGGCCTGTTCCTCGGCCTGAGCGCGGCGCAGATGAACGCCCGCGACGCTCTCGACCTCGACCTGGCCGACCGCTTCCTTCTCGACGACCAGCAGGACGCCCTGCTCGCCGGCCTGGTGCAGATGAACTGGAACGAGTCGCCCCAGGTGCAACTTCACAGCCTGCTTCGCGCCCTCGAACACGAGGCCCGCGGCGAACTGCCGGAGGCCCAGTTGCTCCCGCGCCGGCCGCGCCTGGACGCACTGCTCGACCAGCCGGACCTGGCGAGCGCCTGGCAGGCGCTGGTGGCGCTGCGCGACGACGCCGACCCGCTGCTTGCGCGTGGCGCGAAGACCCTGGCCGAGGGCTGCCCGATGACCGCGCATCTGGTCTGGCAGCAGATCGAGCGTGCGCGCTACCTGTCGCTGGCCGAGGTGTTCCGCCTGGAATACGCCATGAGCCTGAACTGCACGCGCCATCCGGACTTCGCCGAGGGGGTACGCGCAAGGCTGATCGATCGCGACAACGCACCGAACTGGCATTGGCCGCAGGTGGAATCGATCCCGCAGGCGGTGATCGAGGCGCACTTCGAGCCGACCTGGGAGGGCGAGCATCCGCTGGCGGGGCTCTGATCCGCCGCGCCGCCCTCTGCCGAAGGAGGGCGCGGGCCCGCCACGTCCATAGCGTCTAAGCTGTTTCACAGCATCCCCAAGAGGCCTCGCGGCCGCCACAGGAGGAGCTCCATGAAACAGATCGCCTTCATCGGCCTCGGCCACATGGGCGCGCCGATGGCCACCAACCTGCTCAAGGCCGGCTACCTGCTGAACGTCTTCGACCTGGTGCAGAGCGCCGTCGACGGCCTGGTCGCCGCCGGCGCCAGCGCCGCCCGCAGCGCCCGCGACGCGGTGCAGGGCGCCGACGTGGTCATCAGCATGCTGCCGGCCAGCCAGCACGTCGAAGGCCTGTACCTCGACGACGATGGCCTGCTCGCGCACATCGCCCCCGGCACCCTGGTGCTGGAATGCTCGACCATCGCCCCGACCTCGGCGCGCAAGGTCCACGCCGCCGCCCGCGAGCGCGGCCTGGCGATGCTCGACGCGCCGGTGTCCGGCGGCACTGCCGGCGCGGCAGCCGGCACCCTGACCTTCATGGTCGGCGGCGACGACGAAGCCCTGGAGAAGGCCCGGCCGCTGTTCGAGGCCATGGGTCGCAACATCTTCCATGCCGGCCCCGACGGCGCCGGCCAGGTGGCCAAGGTGTGCAACAACCAGCTCCTCGCGGTGCTGATGATCGGTACCGCAGAAGCCATGGCCCTGGGCGTGGCCAACGGCCTCGACGCGAAGGTGCTGGCCGAGATCATGCGCCGCAGCTCCGGTGGCAACTGGGCGCTGGAAGTCTACAACCCCTGGCCGGGGGTTATGGAGAACGCTCCGGCGTCGCGCGACTACAGCGGCGGCTTCATGGCCCAGTTGATGGCCAAGGACCTCGAGCTGGCCCAGGAAGCCGCCCAGGCCAGCGCCAGCAGCACGCCGATGGGCAGCCTGGCGCTGAGCCTGTACCGTCTGCTGCTGAAGCAGGGCTATGCGGAGCGGGACTTTTCCGTGGTGCAGAAATTGTTCGATCCGACCCAAGGCCAATAGACAGGCAGGCGGGTCCGCGCCCAGGCTGGTCGATTCGACGATGCGAGGAGCCCGCCTTGAACGCCCTGCTGCTGCGTTACCGTTTCCGCCTGCTGTTCTTTTCCACCGTGCTGTTCACGGCGATCCTCGGCCTGCCGTCGAGCACCAAGCCACGGGTGCTCGGCAGCCTCCTGCTGCTGGTGCTGGCCGGGATGAACACCTTGCGCAGACGCAGTCCGCTGGTCTACCTGACGGCCTTCTTCGGCCTGTTCAGCCTGGCCCTGTACACCACTGCGGACTTCAGCAGTCCCTACTCCAGCCTGCCGCCCGGCCTGCTGCGCGGGCTGAGCCTGATCCTGCTGTACCTGACCCTGTTCGCCGCGCTGTTCCGCCGCGTCACCCAGGAGCGCCCGGTGACCCACGAGCTGCTCTACGGACTCTGCGCGCTCTACCTGCAGATGGCGCTGGCCTTCGCTCTCGCCTACTACATGGTCGAACAGATGCAGCCGGCCAGCTTCATCGCCAGCCATGGCGCACTCGGCCTGGATACCTTCGTCTACTACAGCCTGGTGACCCTGACCACCGTGGGCTACGGCGACATCCAGGCGATCAACCCGCTGGCGCGCCTGCTGGCCGGCAGCGAAGGAGTGATCGGGGTCCTGTTCATCGCCCTCGCCGTGGCCCGCAGCCTGACCCTGATGAGCGACAGCGAGGAGGTCTGATTATTAAGCTGAGCTAACGAGTGCATCCCCCGCGCAGCGGTTTATCCCGGCGAGCGCAGGGCGGATGATGCTGATCGACGCCGCTCTGCGGCATTTCTCGAACGGAAGGTGCAGCATGAAAATCGCCCTGATCGGCGCCACCGGCCACGTCGGCCACTATTTCCTCAACGAAGCCCTGCAACGCGGCCACGCGGTGACCGCCCTGGTCCGCGACCCGAGCAAGCTGGCGGCGCGCGACGGCCTCTGCGTAGTGCAGGCGGACGTCAGCGACCCGGCCCAGGTGGCCAGCGCCGTGGCAGGCCACGAAGTGGTCATCAGCGCTTTCAACGGCGGCTGGGGTAGCGCCGACCTCCGCGCCCGCCACGCCGCCGGCAGCCAGGCCATTCTCGACGGCGTGAAACGCTCCGGCGTGCCGCGCCTGCTGGTTCTCGGCGGCGCCGGGAGCCTGGAGATCGCCCCCGGCCAGCGCCTGGTGGACAGCCCGGAATTCCCCGAGCAGTGGAAGCAGGGCGCCCTCGGCGCCGCCGACGCCCTCGACCAACTGCGCGGCGAGCAACGACTGGACTGGGTGTTCCTCAGCCCGGCGATGCTCCTCGAACCCGGCCAGCGCAGCGGCAAGTTCCGCCTCGGCGGCGACCAGGTCCTGTTTGACGCCAAGGGCGAGAGCCGGATTTCCCTGGAAGACCTGGCGGTAGCCATGCTCGACGAGGCCGAGCAGCCCCGTCATCATCGCCAGCGCTTCACCGTGGCCTACTGAAAAGACCAGGCGCCCCTCTCGGGCGCCTTCGTCGTCAGCCTTCGGACTTCGCCGCCGGCGTGACGATATCGAACCAGAAGTCGAAGTCGCCGAGCATGCCGAACAGTTGCCCCAGCAACAGCGGATTGCCGGAACTCTTCAGCTTGCCCTCGAAGACCAGGCGTACCGCCGATACCTCTTTGAGCAGCAGCCGGTTGAGATCGGCGCGGTCGATGCTCACGGTCTGCCCGGCGTCCTCGCTCTGCACGCCGCGCAGGTTGTTCAGGTGCGAGTTCTTCAGTTCCAGCAGGTAGTTCTCACCGATGTCCGGCAGGCGCAGGTTGATGCTCAGCGCCTTGCCCTCCGCAGCGCCGGCGTCCAGGCGCACGCCGAGATAGTCGAACAGCAGGCCGGTGTCCATCGCCGCCAGGGCATCGGCGCTGCCGGCCTTCATCGTCGGCTGGTCGCGCGGTACGCCGTGGCGCAGTTCGTAGGCGGCGCTGAGGTAGCTGTTGCGCCAGCCGGCGTTCTCCGCCTGGTAGCCGAGTTGCTCCAGGGCGTCGGCCTGCAGCTCGCGCGCGGCCCGGTTATCCGGCTCGGCGAAGACCAGCCTGTTGACCACCTCGACCACCCAACGGTATTCGCCCCTGGCGTACGACGCCCGCGCTTGCTCCAACAGGCGCTCGGCGCCGCCCATGTATTCCACGTAGCGGCCCGCCGAGTCCTCCGGGCTGAGCGGGTCGAGGGTCGCCGGGTTGCCGTCGTAGTAGCCCAGGTAGCGGTTCAGCACGGCCCGTGCGTTATGGCTGACCGAGCCGTGGTAGCCGCGGTCGTACCATTCCTGGTCGAGGCTGGGCGGCAGGCGCAGGCGGTTGTGCACCTGGCCGATGGTCACGCCCTGGTTGGCCAGGTGCAGGGTCTGGTCGTGCAGGTAGCCGTACAGGTCGCGCTGCTTCTCCAGCACCTCGACGATCTCCGCGTTGCCCCAGCGCGGCCAGTTGTGCACCGCGAACATCACCTCGGCCTGCCTGCCGAAACGATGCAGCGCCTGGTTGATGTACTTGCTCCAGCCCAGCGCATCACGTACCTCGGCGCCGCGCAGGGTGTACAGGTTGTGCAGGGTACCGACCACGTTCTCGGCCATCAGCAGGGCCTTCTGCCGCGGCAGCCAGATGTTCATCTCCGCCGGCGACTCGGTGCCCGGCGTGTTCTGGAAGGTGAACGGCACGCCGTCCAGCACCAGGTCCTCGCCCTCGCCTTCGATCAGGCGGGTCGGCGCCAGCAGGCTCAGCGGTCCGCGCGCCAATCCCTTGCCGATGGCCATGTCGACCTGCCCCTGCGGCCCCTTGGGCAGTTGCGTGCCGTACTGGTAGGTGGCGCGGCGCATCATGGCGTTGCCGGCCAGGACGTTCTCCTTGATCGCCGCCTCCATGAAGCCGGCCGGAGCGATGATCTGCACCGCGCCGCTGGCGACCTGCTGTGGCTCTACCAGACCGCGCACGCCTCCAAAGTGATCGGCGTGGGCGTGGCTGTAGATCACCGTACGGATCGGCCTCTCGCCCAGCTCGCGGCTGACCAGTTCGTAGGTCGCCCTGGCGGTGGCCGGGGTGGTCAGGGTGTCGACCACGATCCAGCCGCTGTCGCCGCGGATGAAGGTGATGTTGGCCAGGTCGAAGCCGCGCACCTGGTAGATACCCTCGGCAACCTCGAACAAGCCGTACTTGAGATTGAGCAGGGCCTGGCGTTGCAGGCTGGGATTGATGCTGTCGCGAGGCTTGCCGTCGAGGAGGAAGTCGTAGCCACCGAGCTGCCAGGCGACGCTGCCGTCGGGGTTGCGGATGAGTAACCGCTCCGGGCGCCGGATCAGGCCGCGTTCGGCGCGCTCGAAGTCGGCGCGGTCGGCGAAGGGCAATTCCGCTTCGACCCGCCGCTGGGCCTCGACGGTGAAGGCACTGGGCGGTTTGGGCGCGGTGGTTTCGGCGGCGCCGGCGAGCAGCGGGGCGAGCGCCAGGAGTGCGAGCAGACGGCTCATCGGATACTCCGTTTTATTGTTGTGGGCTTCGGCTGGCACTATGCCGAGCGGCACGGCAATAATTCCAATGCATTCCAGGTCCACATTCGATGCGGAGTCCGCATGAGCGATCTACGCCAGTTCCGCCACTTCGTCGCCCTCGCCGAGCACGGCCACTATGCCCGCGCCGCCGAAGCGGTGAATCTCAGCCAGCCGGCGCTGTCACGCAGCATCCAGGCGCTGGAGGGACAGTTGGGTTGCACCCTGGTGGAGCGCGGCAGCCGCGGCGTGGCCCTCACGGCCCACGGCCGGCTGGTGCTGGAACACGCTCGGCGCCTGCTGGCCGGGCATCGCGCACTGCACAACGCGGTGAGCCAGTTGGCCAATCTCGACAGCGGCGAGCTACGCCTGGGCGGCGGTCCCTTCCCCGCCGCACGGCTGTTGCCCGAGGCACTGGCCGGTTTCTCCAGCGCCCACCCACGCGTGCGCGTCGTACTGCTCATCGAAGACTGGCAGACCCTACGCCAGCGCCTGCTGGATGACGCCGTCGAACTCTTCGTCGCCGATATCCGCGAGCTGCAAGGCGATCCGCAGTTGCGCATCCACCCGCTACGCGAGTATCCCGGCGTACTCTTCTGCCGCCCCGGCCATCCGTTGCTGCGTCTGGTGAGGCCGAGCGCCGAGCAACTGGCCGACTACCCGCTGGCCGGCCCGCGCCTGCCCGAGGCAGTCCGCGGCGACCTGGCGCGCCTGCTGCAACGCGAAGAACCGCTCGGCATACAGTGCGACGACGTGCTGATGCTCAAGGGCCTGGTCGGCTCCAGCGAGCTGATCAGCCTGGCGCCCTGGGACGTGGTTGCCGCCGACGTCGAGGCCGGCCGCCTGGCGCTGCTGCCCTGGCCCGCCGGCGCCGAGCCCGCCCGCGCCAAGGGCTCCGCCTACGGTCTGGTCAGCCGCGCCGGCCGCAGCCTGTCGCCGGCCGCGGCAGTGTTCGTCGAGCGGGTGCTGGAACAGGACCGGCGCTTCGCCGCCACCTGAGGATCAGCGCCAGCGAGCGTCGTCGCGGCGCTCCTGCCAGGAACGGTTCCAGTCGCGCCCGCGGTTGTCACGGTCGCGGTCGTGATAGCGCTCGTAGCGGTAGTCGGGACGATGCCGGTGGTCGTTGCGGTCGTAGACCACGCAGGCCGACAGCGGCAGGACGAGGATCAGCAGGGAAAGCAAACGACGCATGGCGCCTCCTGTGCGGTTCCGGCCTCTCCTGCGGATGCGGGAGGATTGCCTGTTCCGGAACCTGCACATCGGACTGCGCGGCGCGCGGGCGGTGCCCGCGGCGAGAGTAAAGCCTGGGTAAATCAGCCGAGGCTACGCAGGTGCAGGACGCCGAACAGCAGCACCTGAAGGCGCTCCAGCCAAGGTGCCGGGCGCGCCTTGAGACGCCCGTTGAGCAGCAGGATCTCGGCGGCATGGACCAGCACCAGCACGCCGGACAACAGCAGGATCGGTCGATGCAACTCGCCCAGCGGGTAGGCCAGGTTGACCAGCGCGACGAGCCAGAACATCGCCAGGGCGCCCTTGGCGAACGACAGAAAATGACTCATGGGAACCTCCTCGTTTCGGTATCGGCAGAGTGTGCCGAGCAAATGCGCCAAGAGGGTCCGCACTTTCGACTGGAAAGCACGACGGCGCCCGCAGGCGCCGCCTTTCCTTGCGCACCTCAGTTGCGCCAGCGAGGTGTCCCGCCCTGCTGGCCCTGGTGTCCCGGACGATCCTGCCGACCGTGTTGTTGCCAGCGTTGCGGAGAATGCCCGCGCCATTGCGGCTGGCCGCCGCGCTGCCAGTTGCCCGGATGCCGCTCGCCACGATGGGCCGGGCGCGATTCGTGGTAGCGCTGCTGGTAGCGATATTGCTCGCGCCGGTAGTCGCGGTGGCCATCGTAGCGGCGTGGCGCCGGGTAGTAGCGTTGGTCGTAGTAGCGCGTCGAGTAGTAGCGCCGTTCGCTGCGCCAGCCATCGTCATACACGCGATAGCGCGGCACTTCGTAGGCGTAGCCGTAGGGCTGGCCGCGATAGTGGCGCCAATCGCCGTCATCGTAGTCGTAGTCATACACCGCGCAGCCACCCAGGCTGGCGAGAAGCAGAAGAAGCGGGACTCTCAGGAATGTGCGCCACATGGCAGCCTCCTGCGGCCCCGCTGCCGACCGGCCGGACGACCGGCGACGCCGCGAGGCGCGCATACGACGTGAAGACTCGGGAAATGGAAGTGGGCTCAGCACCAGCCTTTCTTGGCGTGGCCCGGAGGACAATGGGGCGGGCCGCCGCGATCGTAGCCGTAGTAGCCATCGTCGAACGGATCCAGTTCGACGTAGGCGCCCGGCACCCGAACGCTGCAACCGCTCATCAGGAAGGCCGCCAGTAGCAGCCCGAACAATCGCATGACCATCAGCATTCTCCTTCATCGCAGAACGCAGCCGAACCACGCCTGGACAAGATCCCGATGGAGCGGGAAGCCGGTTGCGGCGGTTGCAACCCGGCTGCAATAGAGACCGAAGGAAAAAACGGAAATTCCCTGAATCCGACCAACGACACGGGCCTCCAGAACGTGACCGCAGCCGGCGTTTCTCGGTAGAGTGCGCGGACCAAGGACTGCCGGCCCCGCCGGAACCGCTCAAGGAGCATGCATGCAACCCATCGACCGCGCCCAGGCACAGCAGCGCGCCAACGACATCCTGGTGTTCCAGCGCGAGCTGCAACGCCTCGACCAGGAGCAGGCGTTCCGCCTCGAACCGGCCCAGGCCCGGCAACTCGCCGACTATCACCTGGCCCTGCTGGACAGCTACCGCGACCGTTTCGACATCGACCACGACCTGCGCAGCCAGCAACTTTCGCTGGGCATGCGGGTAGCCTCGTTCTTCGGCGCCCTGGCCTTCGCCGCCAGCGTGTTCCTGCTGTTCTATCGCTTCTGGGGCCTGTTCCCCACCGTCGCCCAGGTGGCGATCCTGATCGGCAGCGCCTTCGCCGCGTTCTTCGCCACGCTCTGGGTCCAGGCCAAGGACGCCTCGGGCTACTTCAGCAAGCTGGCGGCGATGGTCGCGTTCGCCTGCTTCGTCCTCGACCTGACCATGCTCGGGCAGATATTCAACGTCACCCCCAGCGACCTGGCGCTGGTGCCCTGGGCGCTCTACGCCCTGCTCCTGGCCTACCTGTGCAACGCCCGCCTGCTGCTGGCGGCGGCGATCCTCTGCGTGATGGGTTTCATCGCCGCGCGCGTCGGTACCTGGGGCGGCGGCTACTGGCTGAGCGTAGGCGAGCGACCGGAGAACTTCTTCCCCGCCGCCGCGCTGATCTTCGCCGTGCCGCTGTGCTTCGAGCAGCGCAACTTCAGCGGCTTCGCCGTGATCTACCGGGTGTTCGCCCTGCTCGGCCTGTTCCTGCCGATGCTGGTGCTGGCCAACTGGGGCTCAGGCAGCTACCTGGCGTTAGCGTCGGCGCTCATCGAGGGGCTCTACCAGGTCGCCGGCTTCGTCGCCGCCGCCCTTGTGATCTGGCTCGGCGCGCGACGCAACTGGGCGGACGTGAGCAATACCGGGATCACCTTCTTCGTCATCTTCCTCTACACCAAGTTCTTCGACTGGTGGTGGGAAGCGATGCCGAAGTACCTGTTCTTCCTGGTGCTCGGCCTCAGCGCCCTGCTGATCCTGCTGGTCCTGCGCCGCCTGCGCACGCCCCTGGGCATCGCCGCGAGGACTGACGCATGAATCGCAACCGTCGCAACGCCCTGATCGCCGGCAGCCTCCTGCTGCTGGCGGCGAACCTGGCCGCCCTCGGTGGCGTCGCCTGGAACCGGTCCGGCGAGGCCGAAAGCAAGCTGGTGCTCAGCCAGCGCGAGCTCCAGCGCAACTGGTCCTACGGTTTCTGGAGCGAAGAGAACAGTGGCGTCGAACTGCGCCTGGAGCTTCGCTCGCCGAGCAGCGAGCCGCCCAGTGACCTCGCTCCCCCGCTGCCGCCCGAGCAGATGCGCGCCCTCGGTTTCAGCATCCCGGACGCGCTCGACGAAGAGAGCGTACGGCGCTACCGCCGCCAACAGGAAAAACAGGTGCTGCTGGTCCTGGAGCTCGACGGCCCGGCCTATCGCCGCGAAGTACGCCTGGCCGAGGAGCGCCTGGCCGAGGCCAGCGCCCGCAGCAAGGCCCTGCCCAAGGACGAAATGCTGTCCAGCCAGATGGAAGCCGCTCGCCACCAACTGAAGCATGAGCAGGGAGAGGCCAGCCGACTGTTCATCGTCGACGCCGGCCTCGACCTGGCCGCCCTGCGCCAGCGCTACCCCGAGCGCCAGCGCTACGCCATCGTCAAGGGCCGGGTGCGTCCCTGGTCCGCGGTCGACGGAGGCAGGACGCTGGTCGGCGGCTACATCAGCCGTACCGACCTCGCCGCGATCAACGTGCCACGACAATGGCACGCGGTATTCGCCAAGGTCGACGAACAAAACTACCGGCTAGCGCCGCTGGAACTGCACCTCAGCTTCGGCCAGCGCCTGGAGCCCTGGATCACCAACGCCGTTCGCCGCTGAAACGCCCCGCCTGGCGCACGATGCTTGCATCCGCGCGCCGGGCCCTGCACCCTGGGCACCCGCCAGCCATCCACCGCGCCATGAACAGCGAAATCGATCCAGGCCGCTGCCCGCTGTGCCAGCAATCCAACCGCTGCACCCTGGCCTATCCCGCTAGCGCCACCCAGGCTTGCTGGTGCTTCACCACGGAGATCGATGCGGCCGTGCTGGAGCGGATTCCCGCCGAGCTGCGCCGCCGCGCCTGCCTCTGCCCACGCTGCGCGCAACTGCTGCCGCCCGACGCCGACGACTGATGCGCCTGGACCGCTTCCTCGCCAATCTGCCCGAACTCAGCCGCCGCGACGCGCAGATGCTGATCGCCGGTGGACACTTGCGCGTGGACGGCCAGGTGGTGCGCGACGGCACCCACGAGGTGCGGGTGTTCAGCCGGGTGGAACTGGACGAGCGGCTGCTCCAGGCTGGCAAGCCGGCGCGCTACTACATGCTGCACAAACCGATGGGCTGCGTCAGCGCCACCCGCGACCCGCAACACCCGACCGTCCTCGACCTGTTCCCGGAAGACCTGCGCGACGACCTGCACATTGGCGGTCGTCTCGACTACAACACCACCGGCCTGATGCTGCTGACCAACGATGGCCAGTGGTCGCGCCGCCTGACCCTGCCGGGCAGCCAGCGCGACAAGGTCTACTACGTGGAAACCGAGGCGCCCATCGACCAACGCTACGTGGATGCCTTCGCCGCCGGCCTCCACTTCCGCTTCGAAGACCTGGTCACCCTCCCCGCGCAGCTCGAACCGATCGGCCCACGCTGCGCCCGCCTGACCCTGCACGAAGGCCGCTATCACCAGGTCAAGCGCATGTTCGGCCACTTCGACAACAAGGTGCTGCGCCTGCACCGCGAGCGCATGGGCGATATTTATCTCGACCCACAGTTGCCGCCGGGTGCCTGGCGCCCCCTGAATGCTGAAGAAATCTGTTCGGTGTGAAACCCCGCCGCCCGCCGCCTGTCCACCGAAAGAGGCCGGACCGCAGGGGTTTGGCCGGCCGTCGCGAGCGACGCTAAGCTGAATGGCATCTGTCGGAGCGACAGCCTTTCCCGCATGGAGCAAGAGAAAGCGCCAATGAAAAGATCCCTTGCCGTACTGCTGCTGGCCTTCGCCGTCGGCAGCCTCCACGCGGCGCCCGCCAGCCCAGCGAACGCGCCTTTGCCGCCGGCCGACATCAAGGCGCGGCTGAAGAGCATGAAGCCCGGCGAGTACCTCTGGTACCCGGAGGTTTCCCCGCAGGGACCAGTGACCATCGTGGTCAGCCTTACCGAACAGAAGGCCTACATCTACCGCAACGGTATCGCCATCGGGGTCAGCACCCTCAGCTCCGGCAAGAAGGGCCGGGAGACCCCGACCGGAGTGTTCTCGATCCTGCAAAAGAGCGTCGACCACAAGTCCGACCTCTACAACAGCGCGCCCATGCCCTACATGCAGCGCCTGACCTGGGACGGCATCGCCCTGCACGCCGGCAACCTGCCCGGCTATCCCGCCTCCCACGGCTGCATCCGCCTGCCCATGGCGTTCGCCAAGAAACTCTACGGCATCACCGGATTCAGCTCCACCACGGTAATCATTTCCAACGCCAGCAGCGCGCCGAAGGAAGTCGACCACCCCGGCCTGCTGGCACCGACGGTAGCGGACGGGCGACCGGTGACGCTGCCGGTGGAGCCCGGAGAAATCGCCTGGAACGACCCCGGCGCGGAACGCGGTCCGTTGTCGGTGCTGATCAGCCGCGCCGACCAGCGCGCCTATGTCTATCGCGGCGGCCAGCGCATCGGCACCGCACCGGTGCAGTTGCCGGCACGCCCGCAGACCGGCATGGCGGTGTTCTCGCTGCTGGAAAAGCCGACCCCGGAAGAAATCAGCGAGACCTCGCCGAACCTGCGCTGGTCGGTGGTCCAGGTGAGCAACCCGGGACAGGGCCTGACACCCTCCGAGCAACTGGGCAAGATCCGCATGGACCCGACCTTCGTCCGCGAAATGCTCGGTGCCATGGACGTCGGCAGCACCCTGGTGATCACCGACTGGGCCTCGACCCGGGACACCCACAGCGACTCCGATTTCACGGTGATCGCCACGGAAACACCGAACAATCCGACGAAATCGCTTAAAAAGTAGTCGGCAAGTTGTTCAAAAATCGAGCACAATGCCTCTCACCCGGTAAAAACCACACTGAACCGATGGGAATACTGCTCGTATGCCAACCTTCCTCCGTGCCGCCCTGCGAAGGCTGAGCCTGGCGGGCGCCACCCTTTGCGCACTGGCCAGCGGGCCGGTATTCGCCATGCCACTTCCCTCCGCCAAGGACCTGCAGAAACTCGCTCCCCAGGCCAGCCTGCCGACCCTCGAACTGGCCCTTACCGCCTATGCCTGCGCGAGTGCGAGCCAGGGCGGCGACAACGGCCTGCTGACGGTGATCGACTACTCGCGGCCGTCGCGCGACAAGCGTCTCTGGGTATTCGACCTGAAGGCCCGCAAGCTGCTCTTCGAAGAGTGGGTGACCCACGGCAAGAACAGCGGCGATGACCTTGCCACCTCCTTCTCCAACCGGCCGAACAGCTACCAGTCGTCGATCGGGCTGTTCCAGACCGGCCAGCTCTATACCGGCAAGCATGGTCAGTCGCTGCGCCTGGTTGGCCTGGAGCCGGGCTTCAACGACAAGAGCGAAGAACGCGCCATCGTCATGCATTCCGCTGCCTACGCCGATCCCAGGGTGGTTCCCGGACTCGGTCGCCTGGGCCGCAGCCAGGGCTGCCCTGCGGTACGCCCGGCCGTGGCCGCCCGGCTGATCAACACCCTCAAGCGCGGCAGCTACGTGTTCGCCTACTACCCGCAGCCGAAGTGGCTGGAAACCTCGCGCTTCCTCGCCCCGCAGAGCTGCGCCGTGGCACGTGCGGCGCGTACGCCGGAAGTCATCGCCAGCCTGCTCAAATGAACCGCCGGGGCGGCGGCCGCGCCGTCCCTTTCCTTCCCGGCATCCCGAAATCGCAGCATCGGTACTTGCCTCGCGGCATTTCGTCGGATTCCAGCCCCCCTTCCCCCATCCAAAAGCGAAACAGGGCTTGCAGTCCGGCACGCCGGCTGCTTAACTGACGCTCACGTTGTGACTGACCAGTCACAAACGACTTCCAAGAAAGCCCGCGTGACTGCCCGCGTGACTGCCCGCGCTTCGGCGCCGGCCTTTCCTGCCCGGCCAATAGCCGCTTCGCCAAAATCCGAGAGGATTTCGGACGCTCTCTATTTGCCTGTAAGTCGTTGAAAATCAAAAGTTTATCAAATCCATCCGAATGACATTCAACTGTCATTGGGAGGCGCTTTCATCTGCCCATGAGCATTTTGTATTCGCCGCGACAAGCAGGTCGCCGCGTTCCCATCGAACGATTCCAGGAGGAAGCGACATGAGGCCGGAAACAGCCATCATCGAGATCCACGGGCAATACAGGATTCACACCGAGTTCTACGGCAACCCCGCGGCGCAGCAGACCATCATCCTGGTCAACGGCTCGCTGTCGACCACAGCGTCCTTCGCCCAGACCGTGAAGTACCTGCAGCCGCATTACAACGTGGTGCTCTACGACCAGCCGTATGCCGGCCAGTCCAAACCCCATAACGAAAACCACACGCCGATCAGCAAGGAATGCGAGGCCAGGATCCTGCTGGAACTGATCGAACGCTTCCGTGCCGAGGTAGTGATGTCGTTCTCGTGGGGCGGCGTCGCCACCCTGCTGGCCCTGGCGCAGCGTCCCGGACGGATCCGCAGGGCGGTGGTCAACTCATTCTCGCCTCAGCTCAACCCGGCCATGCTCGACTACCTGCATCGCGGCCTCGACTACCTCGCCGCCTGCGATCGCACCCAGATCGGCAACCTGGTCAACGAAACCATCGGCCGCTACCTGCCGCAGTTGTTCAAGCGCTACAACTTCCGCCACGTCAGCAGCCTGGACGAGCACGAATACCACCAGATGCACTTCCATATCCGCGAAGTGCTGCGCCTGAACGCCGATAGTTATACCGAGAGCTTCGCCGGCATCGAGATCCCGGTGCTGTTCATGAACGGCGAGCTGGACATCTACACCACGCCCCACGAAGCCCGCCAGTTCGGCCAACTGATCCGCGGCGCGGAATTCCACACCATCCGCAATGCCGGCCACTTCATCGACGTCGAGCACAAGGCCGCCTGGCAACAGACCCAGGACGCCCTGCTGGCCTTCCTCCGCCCGCAGCGCACGCAGCCGCTCAACCCGATCTACCGCCCCCAGCCCAACGGCGCCAGCGTCCCCCTCGTCGCCCTCGCCAGCTAACCGCCACCGCCACGGGGAGCCCCGCTCCCCTGGCGGAAAAACCCAGCGAAATCAACAAAAACCCCGCCCCGGGCTTCACCTGCCGCCGCGCATCTGGTAAAAAGGCGCCCTGGCCGCAAAAGCCATCCGAGCGGGCGTCGTATAATGGCATTACCTGAGCTTCCCAAGCTCATGACGAGGGTTCGATTCCCTTCGCCCGCTCCAGATTCCATAGCTAAACCCCTGAAAACATTGCGTTTTCGGGGGTTTTGCTTTTTAGGGGTCGGAAACGTGTCGAAAAAATGTCGAAACATATCTGCTAACGTTCCCCCGAAGCAAAACAAGGATTGATGCATATGAATGATCGTTACGAGGTCAAAGAGAAACGTTCAGCAGCCACGATGCAAGGCAAAACATCAGGGCAACCAAAGCCAAGAGAGAACCCATCTTGCATTGGCAGACGCCAGTGGGTTGTTCATGACACCCTCACGAAAGAAAGCGGGGAGCCATTCAGCAACCAACAAGACGCGTATGCAGCATGTGATCGTCTAAATAGAGAACACGCTAGAAAAATGCGAGAAGAGGGTTAAGTCGCACCGCTTCCGATAAATGATCCTGCGATAAATGCGCATACCGCATCGTCATCGACAACGAGGCATGCCCCAGGATGTGCTGTAACGTCACGATGTGCCCGCCGTTCATGATGAAGTGACTGGCGAACGTATGGCGCAGTACGTGGCTGGCCTGCCCCTTCGGCAGCTTGATCGAGGTCGACAGCAGCACTAGGCGGAACACGCCAAGGCAGTTCGTGAACGGCCCGTGGGTCTGCCAATGCCGGCGAATATCGGCGGCCAATTCTTCCGAGATCGGCACCGAGCGCACACGCTTGGACTTGGTGTTGGCGAAGATCACCGTATTATCTTTCAGACGTTCCGGCGTCAGCGCCTGAGCCTCACCCCATCGAGCCCCTGTCGCGAGGCAGATACGAGCGACCATCTTCGGATGTGGCGACGTGGTGCGCGCATCCAGGGCCGTAAGCAGTTCGGACACCTGATGCTTGGTCAGGTACGACAGCGGTCTTTCCTGAAGCTTGAGCGGCCGCATGCGCCCTACCGGATTCTCATAGTCAATGACGCCGAGTTGACGCAATTCGTTGTACATGGACTTGAGGTAGCCAAGACGGTTATTCGCGGTCTTGCCCGACATGCCATTGGCTATCTGCCGGCTACGCAACCGAGCCACTTTCGCAGGCTCCAGGGAGACAGCGACCGGGTCGCCCAGGTCCTTTGCCACCAACCTCAGAATCGCCACGCAACGATGCCCGTTGCTCAGGGTCTGGCCGTGCAGTTCATACCAGAGTTCGACCAACTCCGAGAGACGCCGACGGTCCTTCGGCCTGAGCGTCCAGCAGGGGTTTTCCGCACACTTCTGACGCGCGGTGGCCTCGAATTGCTGCGCCTCCATCTTGGTCTTGAACCGCTTGCGAAAGCGCTTGCCCTTGATCGGTTCTACATCGACGAACCAACGGCCATCGGGGAGCTTGGTGATCGACATTAGACGGCATACCCCCGCCGCAGATACCGATCACACATCAGCTTGTGTATATGCCTTTCCAGATCGCGACGAGTCCAACCCTTGGCGAGATAGTGGTCTTCGATAACGTGCCAGAACTCCAGTTTACGGGCGGACTCAATAGCCTTTTTTGCCGGGACACGCTCCCGCGCGATCAGGCTCACGAACTGGCCGAGGAACATCTCGCAGTTACGCCCGCTGAAGCCCTTGGCGGTCTTGTAATAGCGCCGATACTCGGTGCGCTCGATTAGCGGATCGCACTCGACCTGTACGCGGGCGTCCTGGCTGATCAGGCTCCAGAACGGATCGTAGACCGCCGTCCGGCTCAGCAGCTTGAAGCTTTCGCAGGCATAGTTCCACAGCCCTTGCAGGTGCGGGCAGAGGCCCTCATAGGTGCGGCAGCCGATGACCTCCCCCGAAGCCATGCGCGAGCCTTCGGAGAACTGCTGGACGATGGAGTGATGGAAGCGGAATTCGAGCCGCCACACCGTTTCCAAGGGGTTATAGGCCGGGTCGCCATCGCCGAACGGATCCCCGTTCAGGGTCGCCCACACGCTTTCCCAATAGTCGAGCTTGTCGGTGGCCCGAGCCTGGAGGGTCTTGTTATAGATGGACAGTTGCAGGCCGTTGGCCGAGCCGAACATGTACGTCTCGCCACGCCCGTAGACCGAGGCGTTGCCGTCGAACTCGATCCGCTCGATCCCACTGATTTGCCGTACCCGACGCGAGCGGCAATGCATGCGATCCACCAGATCGCGAGGCGGTTTCCAGCCCTGTACGTCCAGGGCGATATGCACAGCGGCTTGGTTGGTTTCGCAGTGACTCAGCACGGCAGCGGCCAAGTCATCCAGCACGCCCTGGAGGATGCGCGGATCGGCGCCATCGAGGGCGTGAGGCGATACCTCGATCTTGAGGTGCGAGCCAATGGTGTCGACCTTGATGTTGTGGTTCTTGATCAGCAGGATCAGCCCCATTTCAGCGTTCTGCAGACGGTACTGATAGCCGGAGTCGCGACCGATGCGGCCCTTGGACCACTCGTAGCCGGCGAACTCGACCACATCCACCGAGAGGTCAAACAGCGCCATCACTTCCGGGCGCAACTTGCCGTTGTACAACTGCCGCACCGTATCCACGCCGCACCGCAGAATGCGCACGCCTGACAGGTCGGTGAATTGAGCCGTGGTGTCGTCGAAGAACAACCGCCCTTTCGGGCTTTCCAAGACCTGACCGTCCGACTCGATACTGACGCGAATTTGATGGCTGATTTTCTTCATCTTTAACGATCCAAATTGGTACGAATTGAAACCGCAATAGGTGGCTTATCTGACGTGTTACAGGGGCGTCGGCCGCGCCTTCGGCCTATCGCTCATGCCTTGCGCTCCCGGCCGGCGGCGCGGCCCGCCCCTCATGGCGGCACCCCTACCGCCGCTAGCGCCGTCATCACCGTCCACCAGTGATGCAGCGCCCAGCCCATCGCCACCGGAACGAGGAATTCCCAATCGATCATTTGTGCCTCCAGGGCCGCGAGGCGTATTCGGAATCGGGGACGATGGTCAGCGGCGACTGGCCCCTGGCCGGTGCGTTTGCGGACGCGGCGACAGGCGCTGCCGGAGCGATGCTGGCCACCGCGCCGGCCTGCCTCCCGGCACAGGTGACGGTCTGTTTCCAGTCCTCATAGCGAAGCTCTACGACGCACTCGCCCTTGGGCGTCACCCGGTAGCCGGAGCCGATCAGTTGCCAACTGGTGAGTTCCAGGCGCCGGCCCGTGGGATCCTCCAGGGCGAACATGTAAATGTCGCCCCGCGACTTGCGGTAGGCGTGGGCGAGGATGGAGATCCGCCGATCAGCGAAGGGATGGGCGTTCAGATCAACAGGCGCAGCAGCAGGCCCATCAGGTACAAGCCCAGGAGGAAGAAAGCTATTCGCAGCAGGACGCGCTGGAGCAGCCACAGCAGCGGGCGCAGCAGGGGCTTGAGCAGGGTCGCCAGGAGCGTCGGCAGGTGTCGCAGCAGCCGGAGCGCCAATCGTGCGCAGAGGCCCCATATACCAGACAAAGCCAATAGTGCCGGCCAGCAATGCCAGTAGAAGAACCAGCTTAGGCGACCGGAAGAGGCTCTTGCCCGCCTTGGTGTCTTGGGTCTTGCCGGTGGCCGTGGACTGGTAGAGGGCGAAGGTCTGCTTTCGGATCCGCTTGTACTCGATGATGGTGCCATCGGCGGGCGGACGGTTGAGTTGGGCGTCATGCTGGGCCTCCTTGTAGCGGCCAGGGATGCCGATCACCGCGAGGTTGGAATGCTTGTAGGCCATCTCGCAGGTCATGCGGATATCGTCGCGGATGTAGGAGATGTTCGGCGTGGTGAGGACAATGTCCCAGTTGAAATGCCGATGCCGGGTCCAGGCGTCGAGCCAGCCCATGGGGCGGTCGGCCGCGTGGGCCGCTTCCGGTCCCCCGGGGTAGTCGAAGCGCTCGAGGTCTTTTTCCCGCCAGGACTTGGGAAACAGCAGTTGGGTTTCGTCGAAGATCAGGAAGGCCCCGCGGGGCGCCCACTGAAACCACGTGCGCATCTTTTCGAGGTCTTCCAGCGACTCCAGATCGAGGTTGATGATTTCCGCCGTGTTGGGCAGGTCCGGAAAGACCTGATAGGCCCGCTCCAGGGTGAAGCCGCGCACGTTGGTGATGATCACCCGCCCGTCTTTCAGCGCGGGCACGGCGTCATCCTGGATCGCGCCGGAGGTTTTGTAGGAGCCATTGGGGCCGTGGTGGATCTTGATCGACACGGATCACCTCCCAATGAACGGCACGAAGCGCATGCAGAAGCGCGTCGCCGCCGCGACCATGATGATGTTCAGCGCCTGCGGCACGCCGAAGAAGGCCAGCCCCGCCGCAATCGGACCCGGCAGCGCGGCGTACATGCTGCGGATCATCTGCGGCACGCCGAGGCTGTCGATCAGTTCGCGGGCGGCGGTGTAGCTGACATCGATCAGCAGGATCAGGGTCTGGAGCGCGGCGTACATCGACGCCTTGGTGGCGACCACCAGTCCGTCGCGCACGAAGTCATAGATGCCTTGGGCGAAGAAATCCCAGATCCACTGGAAGAAGGCGATGATCTGATCGAGAAAACCGGAGAGCCATTCCATAGGGTCAGTCCTTCAGCAGAATGAGGGCAGCGATCAGCGCGGCCATTAGCAGCAGCGCCACGCGCAGGCTGGAGAGTTGGCCGGCGTAGTCGGAGATACAGAGGGAGTAGGACTTGCCCCAAATGGTCATGGACTCGCAGGGCAGTTGCCCGCCGCCTTCCGCCAGGTTGAGGTCGAAGGCGCCCTTCATCTGGTCGACGTTGGCCTTCACCTTGGTCTTGAGTTCCTGCTTGGCTTCCTCGACCTTCTTTTCCCAGGTGGCGATGGCGTCATCCCAAGTGCCGGGCGTGGGCTCCTTGAGTTCGCCGCCAGGGCCTTCTGGGCCGGTGGAGCAGTTCTCTTTCGCCGGGTCGCAGGTGCCATTGCCATCGCCGCCCGTGCCGCTGCCGTCACCGTCGCCGCTACCATCGCCCCCGCCGTTGCCGTCCCCTCCCCCGCTGCCGTCGCCGCCATTGCCGGTGCCGCCGTCATTGCCCCCGCCGTTATTGTTTCCACCGCCATTGCCATCGCCGCCGCCGTCACCGCCCGGCGTGGTCGGGTCGGTTGGATCCGTGGGATCGGTCGGGGTCTTGACGCAGGTCGTCCCCGACCACGACCAGCCGGGCGGGCAGCCGGGGTCGTTCGGGTCGGAAGGATCGGTGTTCGGAGTGTCGGGCGGGTTCAGCGAATCGCCGGTCTGGGAGAAGGTGTAGGAGTCGGCACCGCAGCTTTGGCCGGTGCCCTTGAGGATGTAATTGCAGAAGCCCGTCGTGGTGGAGCCTTTGACCAGATAGCAACTGGCCGGGCTGGGATTGCCGCCATACTCACAGCTTTGATAGCAGGCGGTCGGGGCGCCGCCGTCACCGACATAGTTACGGCCTCCCGAGGTAACTACAGGCGAGTCCGGGCCCTTGGCCGGGAACAGTTCGCCTTCCTTACACTCCTTGGGCGGCGGCTCACAAATACCAGTGGAGGCATTGTAGGTATCATCAGTATTGGCACACTGACCCCCCTTTCTAAAAAGCTTCCAGCTAGCGCAGTCATCACAAGTATTAACAACACTAGGGTCTCTACGAGAAACATACACAACAGAACAATATGAATTATCCAACCCATTCATCTTGGGCGTGGCGCTTGTATAGTTCCAATCCGGAGACCTATCCGCAACAACCCGTGCTTTCTCGCATGCTTCGGCAGGAGTGCTAGAGCCACTGGAGGAGTACATAACAACCTCCCATATATAAGGGCCCGCAATAGCACTCCGAACAAAGAATAACGAAGGCAACAAGCACGCCGTAAGAAGCGTTACCCTCAGGACAGATATCAATGTCTTAATGCTCATTTATCTTTTCTCCGGGTAATAAAAAGCCCCGCCGGAAACTCCGGAGGGGCTTCCGCCTCGGTCTGTTCGGTTAGAAGAATTCGCCGGTCCGGTACCCGGTGATGAAGGCGCCGGCGAAGAACGCCCCCAACCACACCGACCAGAGCACCCGTTACGCCTTGCGCAACATGCTGTAGATCAGGCCGGCAACGGCCAGGATCACCAGGGCGCCGACGATGTAGCCGCCAATGGCCTTCATATCGCCCTGCCCATCGGTGATCGCCGATTCCACCGCGCTGGTGTCGATCACCCCGGCGAAGGCCGGCAGCGAAGTCGCGGCAGTGACGGAACCGGCGATGCACAGGTTGCGGAACGAGGCGACCGGGCTGAACTTGGCGATGCGTTGCTTCATTGCTTTCATGGTGTTTCCTCTCTACTTGGCTTTACGAAGAAGTGACGCGACCCAGCCAATCAAAAGCCCCGTCACGAACGATCCCAGGACGCCAGCGGCACCGATGCCGAAGGCTTCCGGGGAGAAACCACCGTTGACCAGGATGTCCACGTATCCTGCGGCCTCGGGCGGAATCAGATAGGCCTGTTGCCATGTGAGTTCGCGACACGCCATGAAGCCCTCGGGGGTCGAGGTCCACGCGGTACACACCTGCACAGCGACAACGCCTGACATAGCAATCAGTCCTCAAACAGTCAGGGAGGCCGCTAGGCCGTCGATCCAGCCCCAGGCGTAGCCGGTGGCCAGACCTACCGCGAACAGCGAGAGATAGCGGAGCATCGCGGCCTCCTACGGCTTACGCCTTGGCGTCCGGGGACTTGTCTTGTTTGTCCTGGCCCTGCGGCTGCTGGGCCGGGCGCGGGGCTTGGGCCTGCGCTTGCGGGCGGGCCGGGGATTGGGCGGTCGGCGCCATCGGCTTGCCACCCACCGCCAGCAGATCCACAAGGACCTGGGTATTGGTGATCCGGCCGAAACGGTCTTGGGTCGGGCGGACCACGCTGGCGAACTTGCAGAGCACCGGCTGGCCTTCGAAGACGATGGCGTCCAGCAGGGTCGGCTCGATGTTGTATTCACTGATCTCGAAGCCCTTGGCGTTGCCACGGGCGCCTTCCGGGATCGGGGCGATGGATTGGACCGAGGCGTAGATTTCCCCGGTCTTGGTCGAGGTATAGGTGTCGGTCTTGGTGACCCACAGTTCGACGACGCCGCCTTGGGTTGCAAACATGTTCATCGGTGTTTCTCCTTCAATTCGCCTTTTTCGGCGTGAGTTAGCCCGCTGCTGCAAATTCGGCTGTTTCGCCTTCATTCAGCGGTGTTGGGTGAAAGTGATTTGTCGGGCGATCCCTTCGGGCCGGGCTCTATTCGCTAGCGAACCAAGCTAACCACGGGTGTTCGTCTCGGCCCATCCGGGTAACGATCCCTATCGCAACGTCGTCTCCGACGGCCAGTGGGAACCCTTCCCCTTGGAACCCGCAGAGCAACACCAAGGGCTCTGCCCTTGTCATCCCGCTCTTGCCGCCGAGGGCTCGGGAGCGCGGGGCGGAGAAGCTGCCCCACACTCCCCAGCGGAGGCTGTTTCAGGGGGGAGGCGCTCAAGGGTGCGCTCCGCCCGTGCTTCCGTTCGCCGGAACGATGAAGCTGTTCCGACGAGCCGGGAGCGCGGCCCTTGACCGGATCGGCCACGGTGCGAGCGGCCTGGATCAGGCAGAGCAGGAGCAGCGCTTTCAGGGTGTCAGCGAGCATGGGTCAGCCCTCCAGTTGGAATGCTTCGCGCACGGGCACGAAGGGCGTAGGTTTCCCGCTGTCGTACACAACGTGCCAGTACTTCGGCGGACGCCGGGACGGATCGTGTTTCGCGCAGAAGGAACGGGGACGGCAGAGCCAGCGGCCACCTTCCCGATAGGGCAGCCCAGGGGGCCGGCAGTCCGGACACGGCGACGGGCTGTGCAATGAGATGACCTGCCTTGCGGACCAGCACACAGAGCAGGCGCAGGCCGGGGCGTGGGTTTGGCGCAAGTAATTCGGAGACGACATGGTCAGCTTCCTCCTTATCTTGGCGAGCACGACCCCAGGCGAGAGCCTCAACCCGTAGGTCGGTCAGATAGGATTCTTCCGGCTGAGAGAGGTAGCCGGCGTCCATAAGGCCATCGATCAGCATCAGAGCGCGGTCGAAGGGTTCGCTAGGCTGCTGTGCCGCGTGCAGCAGATAGCCCTCAAGGAAGCTCAACAACGCGTTAATCGGGTTGCTCGACAGAACGCGCGCTACCTCAACGCCTTCAAAGCTCTGCTCAACACGGAAGACCAGTTCGGCATTCAGGGAACGCATAGAGGCCTTGGCAGCCTGTTCAACCCGAGCGCGAAGAGCTGGAGGCATACGGAGCTTGAATTGCGGATCAGCGCGGCTCATGCCGTCCACTCCTGTTCCAACAGCCAGTTGCGCAGCAGCGCGCTATTCACCATGCGCAGCTTTCCAAGCTTCACGGACGGCAGCACACCCCGGTAAACCCAGGCGCGGGCAGTGCCATAGCTAATGCCGTTGCGCTCCGCCCACCGTTCGATGGACTCCACATCCTGTTGCGGCCCTATTAGGGCGCTGGGGTTCAGCTCTTCCAGTTCCATGCTCGTTCCGTCACTATTCATTCCGATGGCTAAACATATCCAGTGAAATATTTCCACTGGATTATTGCCACTATATTTTCCAGTGGAACTATTTCACAAGAGCCTTGTTAGACCTTTATGGAATCAATCCAGAGCAGAGCTAGAACGTTAATATCTAAAGCGGGAATGGATCGGCTGGTGAAGGAGAGCGAAATTGGCTTTCAACGCTGGCACAGCGTTCGCTTCAAAAACGTTCGGATGAGCACAGAGGAGCTGGAGGTGCTTCAGGCACTGTTCCCGAGCTATCGCCTTTGGCTAATCTGCGGGGAAATTGCTCCAGAGATTGGGCAGACCAGCCCTGAGTACGATGAAGCCAACTCAAAATTGCCCAATCAAACCGCGGGATAGCGATCACTAAAGAAGTAGCATTGCGCTGGTATGCCCAACGGATGGGAGGCAAGAGATGAGAGCACTCAGGGAAGATTCGCCACACCACGAGCAAGAAGCGCGGCAAAGAAATTGGCCAGCTAAGCGCAGAGTTGCCACCACGATCCCTAAGGATTGCGAATCTAACCTTTCTTGCCCCCTCGAAAGTCTCTACTCAAGATTTGAATGACCTAGGCTTCGTAAGCCGAGACAGAATATGGAGAGTTCCTGTGTCGAATCTAGTAAGTCTTATTAAGTACTTCCAAGGCGGATACGCCGAAGCAGAGAAAAAAATTCGCGGCGAAGTTTTTGTCCCACCAGGCAACATGAATGCCCTGATGAGCTTTGACTTCCACTCCAACGTAATCCTCTTGGGCAACAAAGGTGTTGGAAAATCAATCTTTGTCAACGTTCTTCATGAAGCTTATCTCGAAAATAACGAACTCTCACTTCTTATTACCCCTGACGACCTTGAGTGCGACCCCATACTATCGAAAAAGACGCTATCAGACCGAAAAACTGCAGCGTACGGGCAGATATTGCGCTCAATTGCTGGCTTAATTGGCAAGTACTCTAACAAAAAGGAGATTGCAATCTCTTCAGACGTTACTGCACTGCAGAAGCTAGCAATAAAAGATGGCTACTCAAAACCTGATCTTATAACAAAATTCTCCAACATCCTTACAAAAGTCACTCCTCACGGCGGAAAAATTGCCAAAGCATTACTTGCAGAACAAAGCAGAGAACTTGGTAAAAACAACCTGAATGAGGTCGTCAATAAATATCTCACTGATCGCAATAAAACCCTATGGCTTTTTATCGACGATATTGACGAAGCAGGGGCAAAGAATGCCAAAGGCGTCTTTGACTATAGTGCATGCTGGGCTATTGTCTCCGCCGCCATTGAACTGTCCGAAGACATTGACGAGCTTAAATGTATAGTTTCTGTCAGGTCTGACATCTGGCGGCTAATGACAGAAACACATGGGCATGGAAGCGAACGGAAGGATAAACTCGGCCAAATCCAAGAGTTAAAATTTAGCGAAGACGAACTCCGCAGTATTTTTAACAAGCGAATAGAGCTTGCAGCGAAAGATGCCAAGTCCCGGCTTGGTCTATCAGCATTCTTTCAGGAAAACAGTATCACACTGCCTGGCGCCACCGGGCAGCGCCGCAGTTGGGATCAGTGGATTGCAAAAATTTCAAGATTCCGACCAAGAGATATGGTGAATGCAGTTCAAAGCTTAATTAAAGAGACAAGACGCACAGAAAGCGAACTAATAGGCGACAGTCAAGCACATGCCATTCTAGAGAAATTTGGAGAAGAGCGTGTCGACAATATAGTTAGCGAGTACGGACAAATTTGCCCGCAGATTAGAGAGGTAGTCAATGACTTCACTATAAAGACCACCTACTCCTTTACTGAACTTCTGAAAATATTACACAAGGCACCAAGCCGCAGGGCGATCCAGATTGATGGCGTATCAATGAAACCCAGCGACAATGAGCATGCAATCAAATTACTTCGAATTCTACATATGGCATGCTTCATAAATCCAAGAATTGGGGATGACGATGATTTTAAGCACTACAACTATAATGAGCACCCCAATATTGTTGACTCGGCGAAGTTCAATGAGCTGCAGCAGTACAACTGGCAAATACATCCGACGTTCCACTCCTATGCAGCAACTCAACGCAAACGCGATAGGTTTGGAAAATAAAGCGAGACGATTCTTACTAGATTCGACTGTCGAAAAACTGTCGAAAGCAATGAGCCAGAAAGAGACAAATCCAACCAAGGAATTCGCCAAAATCCGGGGGCTGGAACGTACTGGACCGCTATGAAAGGCTAATTTTAAGGGTTCGATTCCCTTCGCCCGCTCCAGATCCCAATGCAAAAGCCCCTGACACCAACCAGTGCCAGGGGCTTTTTGTTTTCAGGCTTTACCGCGTAAAGCCCGGGAAAGATCGGAAGCGCCCCATGGATTTCGGCGGAGACGCAGCCGGAAGGTTCCTCTCCCTTACATCATCAGCGAGTAGGCCCGCTCCAACTGGTCCAGATCGATATCCAGAGGCAGCGGCAGGGGCGCTTCGCCGATGTGCTGCTCGCTGGCGAACTTTCCCTCGGCCAACACACGTGCCGGGTCGTTGAGGGCGAGGAAGTCACCACCGTCGTATTCCCAGAAGTTCAGCGGGGAGCGGCCGGAGTAGGTTTCGTTCCAGCAGGCGACGTACGAACGTTCGCCCAGGACTTTCGGACGGCAGGAAACGTAGGGTTCCAGATAGACCTCATGGGTGAGGTACAGGAAGGTGAGGTCATCCACGCGATAGGCCGGCGCTTCGCTGACCTCCTGAGGCTCCTCGTCCAGTTGCGCTTCGGGGTTCGCTCCCGGATCGACCGCTGCGACAGCGGAAAACCCATCCGCCCCGCCGGGCTCTCCCATGGCCATGCCTCCGCCGATGAAAAGGGAAGCAACCACGACCAATAACTTCAACACGACGCGTCCTCGCCTGAAAATCGCGGAGATTACGCCGCCAACTTTTCAGGTATGCGATCAGGGTGGCCCGCAACCTTCCGCCCCGCCGCCCGATATCGGGCAATTCCTACACGACGGAAGACGCATCCACCTGGGCCCGCACCCGGCTCGTCTTCTCGCTCAGCGCTCTTTCACGGTGTTCCGCAGCGAATTAGTAATTATCTGTAGGAATAACTCCTCAACAGCCTCGTATCACTTCCGCTCGAGCCGAATCTCGACCAGCTTGCCATCGATGAAGCGCAAGTGTCGGTAGACGCCTCCACTGGGGCCATACACCAAGAATTCGGTGCGTGCGGCATTCAACTTGGGCACGCCGTTGTTGCGCAGGGCAGGCTCGTTGACGATCCTGCTCAGCGGTTGCCCGCACCTTTCCAGGACTTGCTCGACGCTGTCGCCCTCGTCCATCAGATGCGTGCCGCATCTCATCGAGGCGACGGCAGGAATTGCCAACGAAGACATGAACAGCGTCAGCGCCGTGCGAAACATGGATACCTCCCGCTTCCCCCGATAATGAAAGCGCGGACCGCCGCGGGGCGAGGCGAACTCCCTCACAAAGGCGCAAGCGTCGCACGGCGGCATAGCGACGCAGGCAGTTCCTTGCCGTCGCTTCGCCAGCTTCGTTAGACTGCCGCATCGCAGCACGCTTTCGTGGCTGCGCCCTCCCCGATCCGAGGCTTGTATGTTGGAGATAGTAATCATCGGATAACCGCCACTTCGTCATCCCGCACGAGGTGTCGCCGGTTATCTGCCTTCGCCATGGCTCGCACACGCCTTTTCGCGCAGTGCGGCCGCGTTGTCACACCGATGATTACAGGTTCTACCGACATGAACGTTTCCAAGCCGGAACAACGGACGCTTCACGCCTTGGCCCAGGGCGGCCATATCGCCTTCCTTCGCGACGCTTCGGGCAAGATCACCCGCGTCGAGTGCTACAACCGCGACGGCCACCTGCTGCTCGACTGCACCCTGGCGGTGTTCTCCAGGCTGAAGAACAAGGGCCTGATCCACTCCCGCCAGGGCAGGCCCTACCGGATATCCATGGCCGGGCTGAAAGCCGTGCGCCCGCAGGCGGACAATCGCTGACCCCCTTCCTTTTCCATTGCCCCCGCCGGGACAAGGCGGGGGTCCGAGGAGTGCTTGCATGAATATTTCCATCCGTGCGGAAACGCCCGGCGACATCGAGGCCATCGCCCGCCTGACCGAAGCCGCGTTCCGCAACGAAACGCATAGCAGCCATACCGAGCAGTACATCGTCGATGCCCTGCGCCGTGCTGGCGCGCTGACGCTTTCGCTGGTGGCCGAAGCGAATGGCCAGGTGATCGGCCATATCGCAGCCTCGCCAGTGACCATCGATGGCGAGGCGGGCGACTGGTACGGCCTCGCGCCGCTATCGGTGGCGCCCGGGCGACAGCGCCAGGGTCTCGGTTCGCAGTTGGTCCGGCGCCTGCTCACCGAGCTGCGACTGCTGCCCGCGGGTGGCTGCGTGGTACTGGGCGAACCGACCTACTACTCGCGCTTCGGCTTTCGGGTGGAAAGCGGCCTGGCGTTGCCCGGCGTTCCCGCCGAATACTTCCAGGCACAGTCCTTCAGCGGGCGCATGGCGCGAGGAATAGTGGCCTTCCACGCCGCATTCGACGCCAGCGACTGAGCCGGAACGACAGCAGCCGCTATGTCGCCCCCTGGTCGCGGGCTCAATCGAACTGGGTACCCTTCTGGATAAGTTCCACCTTGTAGCCGTCCGGGTCTTCGAGGAAGGCGATCACGCTGCGTCCGTGCTGCATCGGCCCGGCCTCGCGGGTGACCCGATAGCCCAGCGCCCTGGCCCGGGCGCAGGTGACGGCGGCATCCTCGACCTCGATGGCCAGGTGGCCGTAGCCGTCGCCCTGGGTGTAGCCGTCCCGGTCCCAGTTGTGGGTCAACTCCAGGGCAGCGGCCGCGCGCTCGTCCTGGTAGCCGACGAAGGCCAGGGTGAAGCGGCCTTCGGGATAGTCCCGGCGCCGCAGCAGGCGCATGCCCAGGGCGCGGGTGTAGAACTCCAGCGCGGCCTCGAGATCGGCCACGCGGAGCATGCTGTGCAGGATTCGCATGGAAATTCTCCGTGGAATCCGGCGGCGAGCCGCCGGAGCGGGGATCAACCCTCGATGCGGTAGCCCTTGAACAGGAAAAGCGGACCGAAGGCGTAGCTGTCGATCAGCTCGTAGAAGCGCGCGATGGTTTCGTTGCGGCAATGCTGGAGGAACGCCGCCTCGTCTTCGTACACCTCGTCGAGGTAGAAGCGGTTGCGGTTGTTCTCGTCGCGGATCACCTCGAAGCGCAGGGTGCCCGGTTCGTTCTGCAACGAGCCATTGGCATCGAACAGGCCTGCCGCGGCGAACGCTTCGCGCTTGTCGGAGGGAACGTCGAACTGAACCAGTACATGGTAGGTCATGGAATCTTTCCTCGTGAAATGGGGTTGGAAGCGATCGCGAGGTCCATGCTAGGGTGGCCTTTCACTCATTAAAAGTAATCAATAATCAGCAAATCGCTCACTTAAAGAGAATGATGTGAAACTCTCTCAACTCGGATTCTTCTGCGCGGTGGTCGAACGCGGCACCATCGCAGCCGCGGCCGAACAGTTGCATTGCGTGCCGTCGAACATCACTACCCGCTTGCGCGAACTCGAAGGACAACTCGGCGTAGCCCTGTTCAATCGCGAAAGGAATCGCCTGCTGGTCACCCCCGAGGGCCGCCTGTTGTACCGCCATGCCCGGCGCCTGCTGGCGCTGGCCGACGAGACCGCCGCGCTGTTCGCCGGCGACCAGGCGCACGGCGCGCTACGGGTCGGCGCACTGGACGTGGCCCTGGCCAATCATCTGCCCCAGCGCCTGGCCCGCTACCGCCGCGAGTCGCCGGGCGTTGAACTGCACATCCGCCCGGAGCATTCGCTGCTGCTCGAGCGCCTGCTGATGGAGGGAGAGCTGGACCTGATCGTCACCGACGGCCCCATCGAACACCCGTTGCTGGCCAGCCGCCTGGCCTTCCGCGAGCGCCTGTTGCGGGTCACTCCCGCCGACCTGCCGGCACCCACTCCCGAGGACCTCGCCAGCCTCGAACTCTATGTGTTCGGCCACACTTGCCACTACCGCCGCCAGGTCGACCGCTGGCTGGCGGAAAGCGGTATCCAGCCGCGTGCAACCCTGGAAATCGAGTCCTACCCGAGCCTCTTCGCCTGCATCGAGGCCGGTCTCGGCTTCGCCTGCGTGCCGGAGAGCTTCGTTGCACGCATGCCCTCCGCGCGACGGGGTTTCCATGCCGAACCGGTAGCCGGCCTGGACTCCAGCGATATCCATTTCGTCTGGCGCAAACAGCAAGCCTCGCCGCTGATCCAGGGCTTCATCGACAGCATCGGCGCCGACTGACGCCAATGATCGATGCCGCAACACAAACGCACTCGGAAAAATCGGTAACAGCGGAACCACTGCACAGACCAGAGAAAAAGCCGCCACCAACCAGGCCTGGCGGCGACACCGGAAGTACCCTCGGCGGCCGATTGCCGAGCCGATCCCCTACCTGCCCCCTGGGTTTTCCGACGAAAGACCTTGATTCGTGGGAGGTAGGGTCGTCTCCGCTAGATACCCCTCAACCCTGCGTGCGGGTTCCATGCCCGAGCGCCTTGGCGAGATTTGCCCATAGAGCCATCACTTATGACTGCGACAGACAGAACGCCCCCGCCATTGAAATGGCTCTGCCTCGGCAACCGTGATGCGAACGACGGATTCGAGCTCTTCGCCCATGGCATCTATGCGAGGAACGGCGCGTTGGTCGGCAGCAAGCTCTCCCTGCGCGAACGGCGCCAGCGCGTCGACCTGTCGGCCTTCCTTTCCGGCGCACCGCCGCTGCTTGCCGAGGCGGCGGTCAAGCACCTGCTGGCACGCCTCCTGTGCGTGCACCGGCACAACACCGACCTCGAACTGCTCGGCAAGAACTTCATTCCCCTGCATGCCAGCAGCCTGGGCAACGCCGGGGTCTGCGAGCGGATCCTGGCCTCGGCCAGGCAATTGCAGCAGCACCAGGTCGAACTCTGCCTGCTGCTGGTCATCGACGAGCAGGAACCCGCCTCTGCGGAGTACCTGGCGTCCCTCGCCCGGCTACGCGACAGCGGCGTGCGCATCGCGCTGCACCCGCAACGCATCGATACCGACGCTCGCCAGTGCTTCGCCGAGGTCGACGCCGGCCTCTGCGATTACCTGGGCCTGGACGCGCGCCTGCTTGCCCCCGGCCCGCTGACGCGTAACCTGCGCCAGCGCAAGAGCATCGAGTACCTGAACCGGCTGTTGGTGGCACAGGACATCCAGATGCTTTGCCTCAACGTCGACAATGAGGAACTGCACCAACAAGCCAACGCACTCCCCTTCGCCTTCCGTCACGGCAGGCACTATTCGGAGCCTTTCCAGGCCTGGCCGTTCAGCAGTCCGGCCTGCTGAACGCCGACGCGGCTGCCAGCCGTCACGCCAGGCTGGCCCGCTATCCCACCAGGCGCTACCCTTGGCGGTTTCGACGGACAGGGACGACGGTCATGGGCAACTATTTCGAGAGCCCCTTCAGGGGCAAGCTGCTCTCGGAACAGGTCAGCAACCCGAACATACGGGTGGGGCGCTACAGCTACTACTCCGGCTACTATCACGGGCATTCCTTCGACGACTGCGCCCGCTACCTGATGCCGGACCGCGACGACGTGGACAAGCTGGTCATCGGCAGTTTCTGCTCGATCGGCAGTGGCGCCGCCTTCATCATGGCCGGCAACCAGGGACACCGCGCCGAATGGGCGTCGACCTTCCCCTTCCACTTCATGCACGAAGAGCCTGCCTTCGCCGGCGCCGTGAACGGCTATCAGCCAGCGGGCGACACGCTGATCGGCCATGACGCCTGGATCGGTACCGAGGCGATGTTCATGCCCGGCGTACGGGTCGGCCACGGAGCCATCATCGGCAGCCGCGCGCTGGTGACCGGCGATGTCGAGCCCTATGCCATCGTCGGCGGTAACCCGGCCCGGACCATTCGTAAGCGCTTTTCCGATGGCGATATCCAGAACCTGCTGGAAATGGCCTGGTGGGACTGGCCACTGGCCGATATCGAGGCAGCCATGCCACTGCTGTGTACTGGGGATATCCCCGCCTTGTACCGGCACTGGAAACAGTGCCAGGCCTCGGCCTGACGGTTGGACGAAGGAGGTCGAGGATTTTTCTCGGGCCCGATGGCCTACCCTCTATGCTTCCAACGGTGTACTGTCGCGATGCCTGGCCATCCAGGCATGCGTGCCAGAGCCACTCCAGCGACCGTACCGGCGGAACGAAACGCTGTGTTTCCGCCAGCCCGTGCCGAGCAACGATCGCCGGAACGATCGCAGGACTTCATGACCGGCGGCCTCCTGGAACGGCTACCGGGCAAGACGAGTGACAAGAACGACACATGATTGAAGAAGCCACTTCCAGCAAGCACTCAGACACGACGGACGCCCCGCTGGTATCCGTCGTAGCGCCCTGCTTCAACGCGGAAAAGTACCTGGAAGAAGCCCTGCGCAGCATCTACGAGCAGGACTACCCGAATTTCGAAGTGATCATCGTCGACGACGGTTCCACCGACAACAGCTACGCCATGCTGGAGCAGTTGCAGAAAGTCCACGGTTTCCAGCTCTACCGCCAGCAGAACCAGGGCGTCAGCGCAGCGCTGAACTTCGGCCTGCGACACGCCCGCGGCGACTACGTAGCCACGCCGGACCTGGACGACATCATGCTGCCGCACTCGTTGAGCGTGCGCGCCGCGTACCTCGACCAGCACCCGGAAGTCGGCTGCGTCGGCGCCCTGGTGATCTACATCGACAGCGAAGGCCAGGAAACCAAGCGGCAGAACGGCAATCGCATCCGCCAGCTGGACTTCGACTACCTGCTCGGCAACGCCTACGTCTGCGGCGCCCCGGTGTCCCTGTACCGCATGGAGGCCCTGCGCGCCGCCGGCTTCTACGATCCCGAGATCAAGGTGCAGGACTTCCAGATGACCCTGCGCATCGCCAGCCAGGGCTACCAGATCCACAAGCTGCCGGTGCTGGTCACCCGCTACCGGCGCCACCCCGACAACCTGTCGCGGCGCTACAAGGTGCTGCTCGATGCAGACCTGCGCACCATCGCCCCCTACCAGTCGCATCCCGCCTACGAGCGCGGCCGCACGGAGCTGGTCAACAAGGCCCTGAAATACGCCGTGGTCGCGGACAAGCGGCATGCCTGGCAACTGCTCCGCTCGCTGCCGCTGCGGCAGTGGAACCGCACCACCTTCCGCCGGTTGAAGCGCTTCCTTCTCCATCACGAGACCACCTGAGCCCCGCGGACTCCAAGGTGGCAAGGTAATTCGATGAAATTCCTGGAAAAACTGAAAAAACGCAAAGAGCGGAAGTACTTCCGTGGCTGGGAAAAGATCTTCAAGGCCCCGGAGAAGATCCGTCTTGCCTACCCACATTACGAGGTCGGCGTGGGCACCTACGGGATCCCGGAGGTCACCGAGTTCGGCGACAAGGCCACCCTAAGGATCGGCGCCTACACCTCGATCGCTGCCGGCGTGAAGATCCTCCTGGGCGGCGAGCACCATACCGACTGGCTCACCACCTACCCCTTCCCGAAGATGATCGATGAGGTCGCCGACATCCCTGACAGCACCACGACCCGCGGCGACGTAGTCATCGGTAGCGACTGTTGGATCTGCACGAACGCGCTGATCCTCTCCGGGGTCACCATCGGGCATGGTGCGGTAGTCGCCGCCGGCGCGGTGGTGACCCGCGACGTGCCGCCATTCGCCATCGTCGGCGGCAACCCGGCCCGGCAGATCCGCTGGCGCTTCGAGGAAGACATCCGCGAAGCCCTGCTGGCTTCGGCCTGGTGGGACTGGCCGGTGGACGAAGTGAAGCAGGTCGCCCGGACCCTGTGCAGTACCGACATGACAGCCTTCCTGCGCTACATCGAGCAACGCAAGGGCTGATTCCCCGGCGGGAACGATCGCCGGTCATGGGCTATACCTCCCCGATACACCTTGGTTTCGAATTGCCGCCCGACAACGGGTAGGCCGGCCGCTTGACGCCCGCGGCCGTTCTTCGAGGGAGCTTGAATGACCGCGCTGCACGACCTCCCGGGAACCCGCCTGCTGGCACTGTTCGCCCGCCGGGAACTCTCGCCTGGCGAGTACTACGAGCATCTGCTGGCCCACATCCAGCGCTGGGAACCGCATCTCAACGCGCTGTATCGCTTCGACCCGCAACGGGTTCGCGAACAGGCCGCGGCGGCCACCGAGCGCTGGCGCAAGGGACAGCCCAAAGGCCCGCTGGACGGGCTGCCGGTAACCATCAAGGAGCTGATCGCCACCGCTGGCGAACCTATCCCATTGGGCAGCGCCGCCACCGCCCTGCAACCCGCGCCCTGCGACGCGCCGCCGGCCGCTCGGCTGCGCGAAGCCGGCGCGATCGTCCTGGCCAAGACTACGGTTCCAGACTTCGGCATGCTTTCATCCGGCCTCTCCAGCTTCCACGGAGTCACCCGCAATCCCTGGAACCTGGCCAACAATACCGGCGGCTCCAGTTCGGGCGCGGCAGCGGCGGCCGCCGCCGGCTACGGACCGCTGCACCTGGGCACCGACATCGGCGGCTCGGTGCGACTGCCGGCGGGCTGGTGCGGCCTGGTGGGCTTCAAGCCAAGCCTCGGGCGGATCCCCATCGACCCTTACTACACCGGTCGCTGCGCCGGTCCGATGACCCGCTGCATGGACGACTGCCTGCTGCTGATGCGCTACCTCGCGCAGCCCGACGCCCGCGACGCCACCAGCCTGCCGCCGGAAGTGCTGGACTGGAGCGCCGAGCCGCTGTCGGTGCGCGGCCTGAGGGTCGGCCTGCAACTCGACCCCGGCTGCGGCCTGCAGCCCGACGCGGAAATCCGCGCCGCGATCGAGGCCGCGGCGCGGCTGTTCGAGGAGCACGGCGCCCAGCTCAGGATCGTCGAACCGCTGATGGACCGGAGCCTGCTCGACGGCCTGAACGACTTCTGGCGCGCCCGCCTGTGGAGCGAACTGCTGCTCCTCGACGAGACGCGGCGGGCCAGGGTGCTGCCCTATGTCCACGCCTGGGCCGAGGGCGGCGCACGGGTCAGCGGGGTCGATGCGGTGCGCGGTTTCAACCAGACCTTCGAGATGCGCCGGCGCGCCGCCCGGCTGTTCGGCGAGATCGACCTGCTGCTGACGCCGACCAACCAGGTCGAGGCCTTCCCCGCCGACTGGGCCTCGCCGCTGAACGATCCGCAGCGGCCGTTCGAGCACATCGTCTTCACCGTGCCGTGGAATATGGGCGAACAGCCCGCGCTCTCGATAAACTGCGGCTTCACGGCCGCCGGCATGCCGATCGGCCTGCAACTGGTCGCGCCGCGCTTCGCCGATACCTGGCTGTTGCGCATCGGCAAGACCTACGAAGGCTGGCGCGGTCCGATCCACGGCTGGCCCCGGCCGCCGGCTGACTGAAGCCGGCGGCCGCTCGTCGCTCGGCTCCAGGCCTGAGTGTTTCAGTCGTCACTCCGAGAGGGCCTTCGCCATGCGCTCCCCCACCCGTCCCCCGGCGGCCGCCGATCCGGCCAGCCGCCGCAGCGTCTTTGCCGTGGTCCTCGGCAACGCCGTGGAATTCTTCGACTTCGGGGTCTATGCCACCTTCGCGGTGATGATCGGACGGACTTTCTTCCCCTCCGACAGCGCCTTCGTCAGCCTGCTCCTGTCGGTCACCGCGTTCGGCGTCGGCTTCGTCATCCGCCCCCTCGGCGCGATCCTTATCGGCGCCTACGCCGACCGCGCCGGGCGCAAGCCGGCGATGCTCCTTACCCTGTTCCTGATGGCGCTGGGCACCGGCGGCATCGCGGTGCTCCCCGGCTACGACAGCATCGGCCCGGCCGCGCCGCTGCTGCTGGTGCTGACCCGCCTGCTGCAAGGCCTGGCCTGGGGCGGCGAGGCCGGACCGGCGACCACCTACATCCTCGAGGCGGCACCGCCGCACAAGCGCGGCACCTACGCCTGCTGGCAGGTCGTGGCGCAAGGCATCGCGGCGGTCGCCGCCGGGCTGATGGGCTACCTGCTCACCCTCTGGCTCGACGAGCGCCAACTGCAGGAATGGGGCTGGCGGATTCCCTTCGTGGCCGGCCTGCTGGTCCTGCCGATCGGCCTGTACATCCGCCTCAACCTGGCCGAGACCTTTTCCGGACGCGGCCGCCAGGCCAGCACCCGGAACCTGCTCGGCGAGTTGTTCGGCAATCATCGGCGGGCCCTGCTGCTCGGCCTGCTGATCCTCTCCGGAAGCACCATCACCCAGTACTTCCTCAACTACATGACCACCTTCGCCCTTACCGAGCTACACCTGCCGGCGGGCATCGCGATGCTCTCGACGCTGGTCGCCGGCGCCGCACTGGCGCTCTCGGCGTTGCTCGGCGGCGTGCTCTGCGACCGCTACGGGCGCCGCGCCGTGCTGATCCTGCCGCGCCTGGCGCTGCTCGCGGTGCTGTTCCCGGCACTGCAGGCAATGACCCGTCACCCCGAGCCGGCAGTCTTCCTCGCCGTCCTCGCCCTGCTCTCGGCCCTGCATGGCATGAGCGGCGCGGCGCTGATCGTGCTGCTGGTAGAAAGCTTCCCGCGGGCGCTGCGCTCCACCGGTTTTTCCCTGGTCTATGCGACCGGCGTCGCCGCGTTCGGCGGCACCGCGCAGATCGTGGTGACCTGGCTGATCGGCGTCACCGGCAATCCGCTGTCGCCGCTGGGCTACCTGCTGCTGGCCAACCTGGTCTGCCTGGGTGGGGCCTGGCTGGCCCGCGAGACCTGGCCGGGTCGCGGGGACATGGAAGGCGCGCCGCTGGTGCTGCGCGACTGAGAACTTGCGCGGTTCGTTCAAGCGCCGCCGGCCTGTCGCGGGCGACGCTGGGGACCTCATTCATCCGGAGGTCCCACCATGCAGTTCTTCCTGCGCTACGCCTACGCGCCCCTCTTCTGGTCCGGCTTCATCGGCCTGGCGACCTGGCAGGTCGGCTATCGCCAGGCTTCCCACGCCTGGCTGGTCGCCCTGTTCCTCGGGGCGCTCGGCCTGTCCTTTCTCGCCGAACGACGACTGCCCTACCAGCCACGCTGGAACCGGCCGCACGCCGACCGCCTGCGCGATGTCCTGCACGCGTCGGTCAACGAAAGCCTGAACGCACTTGGCATCCTCGCCCTGCCACTGCTGGCCGGAGTCCTGGGCTTCTGGCCGGTATGGCCGCAGGCCTGGCCGCTGTGGCTGCAACTGCTGCTGGCGATCGTCCTGGCCGATCTCGGCATCACCCTGGTGCACTACGCCAGCCACCGTTCGGCGCTGCTTTGGCGGCTGCACGCGGTGCACCATAGCGTGCAGCGCCTGTACGGTTTCAACGGGCTGATGAAGCATCCCCTGCACCTGGGCCTGGAAGCGCTCGGCGGCACCCTGCCGCTGTTGCTGCTCGGCGTGCCGCAGACGGTCGCCGCGCTGCTCGCCTTCGCCATCGGCATCCAGTTGCTGCTGCAACACAGCAACGTCGACATGCGCATCGGCGGGTTACGCCATGTGTTCGCCTGGGCACCGCTGCATCGCCTGCACCACATCCGCTACGGGCGCGCCGGCGACGTCAACTTCGCGCTGTTCTTCAGCGTCTGGGACCGCCTGCTCGGCACCGCCCTCCATCGTCCCGACTACCGCCTGGACAGCACCGACATGGGCATCGGCGACCAGCCTGACTATCCCCGCGACTATGCCGGCCAGTTGCTCGCGCCATTCCGCGACCTGCCACGCAGCAGGCACGTCCCACAGCCGCCGGAAGGATTGGGGCGTTCAGCCGGCCAGGCGTAGGTGCGGCAGCGACAGGCCGGCGCGGATACCGAGCAGGCTGCGTACGCTGCGCGACAGGTGCGCGGCGTCGGCGAAGCCGGCGTGATGGGCCGCCTCGGTCAGGCTGCGCCCCTGCAAGGCCAGGGCGAAGGCCAGGTACAGGCGGCGCCAGAGCACCAGGCGGCGCACCGACAGGCCGACCTGGACGGCGAACAGCCGCTCCAGTTGGCTCAGCGAAAGACTGGCGCTGCGCGCCAGTCTTTCCGCCTCGACCCGCGCCGCGAGTTGCTCGTCGAGCGCCGCCAGGGCCTTTTCGACGCGGCGGTCGAGCCGTCGACGAGGCAGCCGCGCAAGCCGCCCCAGCAACGCCTCGGGCTCGCCGGGAGCGTCCTCGAGAAGCTGACGCAGGTCGTCGCTGTCGAACGCCAGCGGCTCGGCGTACAGCGCCAGCAACGGCTGCGACGCTTCGACGCAATGGGCTTGCAGCGAGGGCACCAGCAAGCGCCGGGCCTCCAGTACCTGGCCAGCGACGCGCACCCGCAGCGGCGTCTCCGCCAGCAGCAACTGGTGGGCATAGTGCGCGTGCTCGCGAGTATCGCCGTTGACCCCGGCGAACAGCGCGTGGTCCCGCGCCAGCCAGACCTCGCCCTGCCAATGCCGCTCCGTCATCGCGTACCTTCCGTCAGCCGTTCCGTGGCGAAACGGTGTCGGCTATGGCGGCCGCCGTCAAGCCCGCAAGGTCAGCGTCCGAACCAGTCGCGCCGATCGTCGAAGGCGTGCTCGATCAGATCGAGCAAGGCACGCACCTCCACGCGGTTCTCCGCTTCCGGCTGCACGCTCATCCAGACTTCCCGCCGCATCGGCTCGTCGAAGACCTGCGGCAACGCCGCCAGGTTGCGCTCCAGGCGTCCGGCGTAATGCGGCAGCAGGCCGATGCAGGCGCCCCAGAGGATCGCCTGTAGCAGCAGGTCGTGGCTCTGTACCTCGATCACTCCCGACTGGCGAGCCGCCACCCGCCGGTTCCAGGGCGCCAGGGCGGCGCTGGTGGCCTGGCCGTGGAGCTGCGCCAGCAGGTAGTCGTCCAGCTCGTCCTCGCTGGCCGGCCGCGTGCGCTCGCGCGAATAGCGCTTGCCGATGTGCGGCTGGTACTCCAGCTCGGCGATGCGCGCCGGTGCGGCGAAGTGGCCTTCCATCGGCGGATGCGGCTGCCCCGGATCGGCGATCCAGATGGCGATCTCCGCCGGCCCTGCGCTTTCCGGCCAACCCTCGCGCAACTCGGCGAGGGCTACGCGCAGGTTGGCGTTCTTGCGCAGGTAGCCCCACAGCTCGCGACTGAGCACATCGTGCAGGACGCTTTCGGCCACCGCCAGGCGCACCAGCGGCTGTTGCCGGTGAAGATCGGCGTGGCTCTGGCTGTCCTCGACCAGGCGCTGCCCGGCGGCCTGGACGATGCGGCCCTCGCGGGTCAGCGAGAGGGCGTTGCCCTCATGCACGAACAGATGCAGGCCGAGGCGCTCCTCGAGCCGGGCCAGGGTCTTGCGCAGCAGCGTCGGCTTGACGTCCAGGCTGCGCGCAGCCTGCATGAAACAGCCGCAGCGGGCGGTAACCAGGAAGAAATGCACCACCTCCAGAGAACCGAACAGCTCGTGCCAATAGGCACGGTCGTCGCGTCCCTGCGCGGGCCTGAGCAGTGCCGGGCGCTGCCCGGCGGACTCCGATAGGGCCATGCTTCCTCGCTAGCGTCCAGGCATGAGGCGAATCCGCAGTTCGATCGGCTGCGGCATGTGTTCCGGCGGCGGCAGGCGCAACGAACGGTCCATCAGCGCGCGCCGCAGTTCATTCTCGATCGGCTCGGCGTCGCTGCGCAGGCAGGCGAGACGGACGATCCAGCCGCGTTCGTCGAGCCAGACCCGCAGGTCGATGTCGGTATTCGGCAACTGCCCCGCCGCGCGCCGCGACTCCAGGAAGGCCAGCAGCCGCGGCGCGGTTTCGGCGTCTTCGCCCAGGCGCTGCTGGACCTGCTCGCCGAGCCATGCGGCATAGGCGCCCCAGAGCCGCTGGCGTTCGTCGCGGAACCGTTCGGGCTCGCCGAACAGCCAGCTGCGCAGGTGCCGCCAGCGGCTCGCGCGCGGCCCACGCCTGGCCTCCGGGATGCCGTCCATCAGTGCAGTTCCGCCAGGGTCTTGCCGAGCAACGCGCCGTCGATGCTCAGGGTAGCGTTGTTCACCAGGCCATCCAGGTAGGCCTTGGCTATCTGCTCCTGGCGTTGCGCGCGCAGGCTTTCGCGCAGGCGACCACGGACCTCGTCGAGGGTGGCGAGGCGAGCGTCGCGACGCTCGGTCAGCTTGACCAGGTGGAAACCGTTGGCGCCCTGGATCGGCTCGGACACCGCGCCGACCTTCAGCCGTTCCAGCGCCGGACGGATCGCCGGCAGCAGTTGCGCCTGCGCCAGCAACCCACCGATGTCGCCGCCGTTGCGGGCGGTCTGCGGGTCGTCGGAATGCTTGCGCGCCAGTTCGGCGAAGTCGCCGTCCGCGGCCTGCCGGTAGAGTTCCTGGGCGCGCTTGCGCGCTTCGGCAAGCCCGCCGGCCGCAGAGGCGGCGATGAAGATCTGGCTGACCCGGTACAGCGCCGGTACAGCCAGTTGCGCCTTGTTCGCCTGGTAGGCGGCCTGCAGTTCGGCATCGCTGGGGTAGTCCTCGGGCACCGTGCTCACCGACTCCAGGTAGGTACGCAGGACGATCTGCCGCGCCGCCGCCTCGATCAGCGTCTTCACCTGCGGACGCTGTTGCCAGTCCTGGGCGCTGGCCTGCTCGTAGAGCGCCTTCTCGGCCAGTCGCGCACGCATCCAGCGCTCCAGCGCGTCACGGTTCTCGCTCAACTGCACGCGGGTTTCCGCCGGCACCTCGGCCAGCAGCGCCTTCAGTTCGTCCGGCGCCACCTGCAAGGCGCCGAGGCGGGCCACCGCGGGCTCCGCGGCGGCGCTGGCAGATGGCTTGGCAAGCGCGGCCTGGGCCTGGCCCGCGCCGCCGTCCTCGCGCTGGCCACAGCCGGCGAGAACGGCAAGCGCGAACGCCAGGACACCGCAACGAAATGCCGGCCGCATCGGCTCAGGCCTCGCCATCGACGGGTTGACCGGCATCCTGCGCCATGCCCTGTTGCTCCGCGGCCAGGCGGCTGTAGTCGCGCAGGTAGGCGATGAACTCCTGCAGCAGGCGATCCCACAGTTCGATATGGCTACGCAGGTTGGCCGGGCTGACGCCGCCGGCGACGATCACGTCCATTTCCATCACCAGGAACTCGCCCTGCTGCGACAGGCGGCCGAAGCGCCGGCTGAGATTCCAGCGCTCGGTCAGCCCGGCGGGCAACTCGCCCTGCACGCGCAGGGCGCAGCTGAAGGTGAAGTCGAGGTAGCTCGCCGGCGTCGCCGCCGGATTGCCGAAGCGCACCGCGTAGCCGATTCCCTGGCTGGCGCTGAGCAGTTGCACGACGCCGTTCTGCTCGCTGCGGTTGACCCGATAGCCGGCCTCCTGCAAGGCCTCGGTCAGGCTGTCGACGGAAAGGTGTTCGATCAGGGTGATGTCGTTCATGTCCGGGTTCCTGGTTTGCTGTCGGATTTCACTGGGCGAGCGCCGCCTGGCGGTTCTCGACCTGGGTCTTGTAGAGGTCGTCGCCAAGCTTCTGCGCCATCTCTTCGAATTTCACCCGCGCACCGCTGGCGAACGGTTGGCGGATCTTCATCACCTCGGCGACGCTGACGTTCTCGTAGGCGCCGAGAATCTCCTTGGCCACGCCATACATTTCCCGGTTCTTCGCGGTGCACTGCTGCAACTGCTGGTCGTGCTCGCGGAACGCCAGGTCGAGCTTCTGCCGCTCGGCCTCCTTGGCTCGCGCCATGACCAGCAACTCGTCGTAGGCCTGCTTGTACTTGCCCAGTTGCTCGTTGCTCGCCTCGACCATCTGCCGCGCCCGGTCGTGCAAGCCCTGTTGCTGGGCCGAGAGCTGCTCGGCCTGGCCCTTGGCCCGGGCCAGCTCGGCGCTCAGTTGCTTGACCTGGGCCAGCGCCGCATCGCGCTGGCTTTCCAGCGCGGCTTTCGCCGCGGTGGCCTGGGCCTGTTCGGTCTGCAGCGCCTGGAGTTGCTGGGTGGTGCTGCGCAACTGGGCGCGCAGGCGTTCCTCCAGGCTGTCGGCATAGGCCGCCTGGCTGGCGTAGGCGGCGAAGGCGGCCCCGGCGAGCAGCGCCTGGGCCCAGATCGGTAATGAGAAAGGTCGCGTGTTCATGGTCTGCCTCTTCATGGTCTGCCTCGAGGAGCGCTCAGAAGCGCGTGTTGACCTCGAGTTGCAGGACGTCGATGGAGAACGGTGCGCCGTAGACCTCGTCGGAGCTGAGCCAGCGCGCGGTACCGTAGACGCGCTTGTCGAAGCCATAGCTGGCGCCGAGGATGTAGCCCTTGGCGTTGGTCCCGCCAAGGTGGAAGGTGGAATCGTTGAAACCGTCCGGCAGGGCATCCGGCTGGATGTACTTGTAGGCGGCGAAGACCTGCCAGTCGCCGGCGTCGCGCATGTCCAGGGCGTTGCCCAGGGTGAACTGGAGCATCCAGGCGTTCGCCCCGCTCTTGATGTCGCCGTCGGAGCCGAGGTTGTTGGCGATCTGCGCCACACCGCCGGCGCGCTTGCGCATGTCGCCCTCGTCGTAGCCCAGGTTGTGCACGTAGTTGCCGGCCACCCGCAGCTTGAAGTCGTTGGGTAGCTCGGCATCCCAGCCGAGGTTCAGGTCGAGCAGATTGAACTCCGAGGCCAGGCCGACGTACTGCGGGTTCGGCGTGTTCGCCGGGTCGGCCGGGTTGGGCACGATGTCGCGCAGGAGGAACACCGTGTTGCCCTTCTGCATGAAGGTCGGACGGCTGCCGTCGGTGTCGCACTCCGGATCTCCGGCCCAGGGCCGGCAAGGGCTGGAACGCCGCCCTTCGATATCGTCGAAGCGGTAGTAGGCCAGCGCGCCGGTAAGGCTGTGCTGCGGGTTGATCTTCCAGGTGGCGCCCAGTTGCGCGCCGTAGAGCCACTTGTTGTCGCTGTCTTCCTTGTCGAAGCCGTTCGACGAGGCGGTGTCCGAGCTGTATTCCACGGGGAACGCGCCGACCGTGCCGAACAGCGCGACATCGCGGCTCAGCGGCTGGTTGAAGACCGCCGCCACGCCGTCGAAGTTGAGGTCGTTGGAATACAGCAGGTCGGTGGACAGGAACGGATTGGCGATCCGCCCGCCGGTCAGGCTCAGGCGCTCGCTGGGCTTCCAGGTCAGGTAGCCCTGGTCGAGCCAGAGGTCCTTCTTGCCGAAGCCGCCGCCGAGGGTCTGGGTGGTCGACACCGGGTTGTTGTCCGAACCGGTGCCGATGCGGATGCCGGCGCTCCAGCTTTCCGACAGCGCCGCCTTGAGGCCGAAGCGCGCGCGCAGGCGCAGCAGGCTGTCGCGGTCCTCGCGGGTATTGAGCAGCGGCGGCAGGCCCGAGCTGGTATTCGGGTTGACGTCATAGGGACCGTCGTCGTTGAGTTCGGCGAAGTCGGTGATCTGGTTGCTGTTGCCGTTGCCGAAGGAGCGCGACTCGTAGCGCAAGCGCACGTCGCCGTCGAAGCTGATGCG